>Ga0209631_10001653_pt1 | contig 28200 bp, 26 predicted proteins | sample COG_08_FD_184752 | JGI IMG/M metagenome (GOLD analysis project Ga0209631, IMG submission 184752) | Pelagic Microbial community sample from North Sea - COGITO 998_met_08 (SPAdes) (version 2) | ecosystem: Environmental > Aquatic > Marine > Neritic zone/Coastal water | place: Helgoland, sampling... | reverse complement strand
AGGAAACGGCGGAGAAATGACACCGGAACTCGAAGCGGTGTTCGAAAGCGCAGAAAATTCGCTGGGTAAAGCAACCGGCGTGCTCGCGGAAGCATCGACAGTTGTCCTCACGACCAGGCAAGCTGGGTTGCCTGGGCTCGCTACTGACCAGGCATCGTCCGGACGCCTTGGCGATCTCGAAGATGATCTTGACGATTCGCTTGGTGTATTTGACGGTAAAATCGGTGATGCCCGTAGCACGGTCTTAAACGGTGCACCCCCAACAACTTCTGGTCTGCCGGCCCAAAGCACCCGTCCTGGTGCATCAAATGGGCAGCAAGGCGGAGAAGGCGGTCGAAATCAAAGCGACGCACAAAGTGAAGGTCAACGCGGGTCAGCCAGTGCAGGCGCTCAGGTAGCCAGCGCCAAGAACGGCGGCGGCGACAATGTGCCCGAAAATATCCCGGATGGACAAGACGACGACATTGTCGCGCAGCAACTCAGAGAGGCCGCGATGTCAGAATCCGACCCCGAACTGCAAGCGAAACTCTGGGAAGAGTACGCAAGGTACAAATCAGGAGGCTAAATGCCTGTTAAAGGCAGTGGCTGCTAAGTAGTATTGACCCGTCACACCATCTGAAGCGCTGGTGGAAGAAGATCATCATTCAACAGGAGCATGTGATGAAGTATTTGGCAAAAAACTCTCATATCGTTGTGAAGCTGTGCTTCACTTCGTTGACTGTTTTGATGGCTGTCATTGCAATTCCTGCCTGCTCCTCTACGGAGATTGTTCGGGCGAATTCAACACCCCCAATGATTGCTAAAACTCAGCCGCCGATCGACCTCTACATGGATATTGGCATTATGCCCCTCGAGCCCGGTATTCCCGAAGGTGAAGAAGCACTCGAGAATTCACTGATCATTCCTGATGTCCGCCGTGCGGAAGCTCGCTATATCGCCTATCAATTAAAAGATACACTGGAATTGACTGGCAACTGGGGAGCCGTCCGAGTCATACCTCAATTCACCGAGGCTGTGGACATTCTGATTACCGGAAAAATTCTAGATTCGAACGGCGAGGAATTGAAGCTTCAAGTAACCGTCGCAGACTCTACAGGTCAAGTCTGGCTTTCCAGAACATTTACCGACACCGCTAGTAAATATTCCTATGAAGCGCCCAAAGAAGACCCATTCCAAGACATATACAATGACGTGGCCAATGCCATATTAATATACCGACAGAAGCTGGGCGAACCAGAGCTCGCGAAAATCAAGCAGGTTTCTAATCTTCGATACGCGATCAGGCTATCGCCAGAGGCCTTTGGCGGATACCTGACAGAATCCAAAGGTAGTGTACAAATAGAACAATTACCTGCGAGCAACGACCAGATGCTCGTTCGGGTAAACCGAATCAAGGAACGTGAATATCTGTTTGTAGACACGCTCGATGACTACTACGGAAATTTCTTTCGCGACATGAAAGCCTCTTACCATGAGTGGCGGTATGCAACTTACGATGAAGCGGTCGCTGCTAAGCGACTAAAAAAGGAATCAATGAAGCGTTTGATAGGTGGTGCAGCTGTGGTTGCTGCCGGCGTAGCAGCAAGCGCAAGCAAACAAAGTAACACCTACGCCAGCCAAGCCGCGGGTCTAGGGGTTGTCGGAGGTGGTATCGGACTCATAAAATCAGGTCTGAGTCGCCGGCAGCGAGCTGAAGTTCACGAAAATGCGCTGAAAGAAATTAGTGAGTCGCTGGGTGCTGAAATAACACCCTATGTGCTCGACATTGAAGGCCGCACAATCGAGCTCACCGGCACGGCCGATGTCCAGTACGAGGAATGGCGCGAAATACTCAAACAAATTTATATTGAAGAAACCGGTCTTCCAGCCCGGAAAGACCGTTAATCCTGGCACATCTGATATCTATGACTCTGAAATTTAGCGAAGGTCAGGACTTCACCGACCACTACTCTCTTCTTCATAACATTGGCACAACCGCGCTTGATGGGTCAGCTGCAAGCGAACTCTGCGAAACTTGGCTCGCGGTCAACACCCTGTCAAACGAGCGCGTAGCAGTGAATATTTATGTGGCAGTTGATCAAGCTGCCGCTCTCGCAAGAAAGACCGAAGTCCTAACGAGCAGGCTAAGCTTGGTAAGAGGATTGGTTCACCCAAATATCGTTAGAACCTTGGAGGTGGGCGAAGAAAAAGGACACCTTTTTGTTACCACACCATTCAACAAAGGGGCATCGCCAGTTGACGTTTCCCTTTCGCTTCCCGAACTGCAGCCTCAAATTGACCAGCTACTTGAGGCGCTTTCTTTCGTGCACGGGTTTGGTATTACACACGGGGAGTTAAATCCCGCGAGTATTCTTGTTAGCCCTGACAATCAAATCCTTATTACCAATTTTACACGAGCCCCACATAACCAAGACCTTAGCAACTCGGTCTATCTCAGCCCACAACTCCGCGATGGGCAAGCGCCAGATATCCCAGCTGACATCTACGCACTTGGTGCACTGCTTTACAAAATTATCGCCAATCAGGATTGGCGCGCTGACGGCACGTTTGCTGTCGATAAGCCGATAACAACAGACCTTAAACATTATCTTGAAGCAATGTTATCACCCGCCGCACAAGACCGCCCAACAGACCTTGCCACTCTGCGAAGGTTGATCAACGAAAATAATGGTCAAGGCACATCCGAAAGCCTCGAGAACATTACGCCCTCACTTTTCTCCAAGGCAACCAGCGACGACAGCTTCCAACAAAGTAGGCCTGACGCAATGGCCGCAGATTCAGCGGAACAAGTCGGTGCGACAGGGACACAGTTTATCCCCGTCGCCGAGCACGCGACACCACGGGAACGCAGTGTCATGTCAGCGTCTTCAGCGTTCTTGATATTCGCACTCATTGCCGTCCTCGGCGGGCTAGTGTTTTTTTATCTGCCAACTCTGGTGCCAACGCCGGCAACTGCAGACACACGCGCGCAAACCCTTCCGCCGACTGACGCTGTGACAACAGCAGCGCCAGAAAATTCTGTCGACGGAGGCGCGCTTGACGCTGAAACCTCTAACGACATTCCGCTGGCACCCATGGAAGCCGCGTTACTCGAGCGGCTAATTGCCGACGGAAAGACAATTGCAACCGAACTTTTGCGCAAACAGCTTCAATTGGAAGACCTCGCTGTGGGTTCATGGGCAAGACAAGCGTATTCAGCCACTGTTGAACTGGGCCTAGCGGGGGATGAGTTTTACCGGCTTGAGAATTACCAAGCTGCGATGGACAACTACCAGCTAGCTATGAGGCAGCTCGACCAACTGTTGGCTCAGGTAGACGAAATTCAAGCACTTAACCTCGAGAGAGGGGAAACGGCATTGCTCACCGGCGACGAAGCAGCAGCAAGGGAAGCGTACAAGATACTCAATGCCATTGATCCGGGCAATCCTGATGTTGAATTCGCGCTGATGCGCGCAGAGAATCTTGGCACAGTGCTGGTGATGATGAAAAGTGGTGAAGAATTCGAACAAAATCGGTCATTGGAAAAAGCATTAACAAAGTACCAAGCAGCCTTCGACCTTGACCCCGATTGGGCACCCGCTGCATCTGCCGTCGATAGAATAGAAGCCAGCATTGTTCAAAACCAGTTTAACGAGGCGATGTCCCGCGCCTTCACAGCACTAAGTGATGGTGACTATGAAGCCGCGCGAAAAGCCTTCAGCGAGGCAGGTGAAATTATTCCTGAGTCTACAGAACCCGCCGATGGGCTACTGCAAATCGAAATTGCAAAAAAACAGACACAATTCGCCGAAATGAGACAGACGGCTGACGCTTTGGTCGAGCAGGAAAAATGGGGGCAGGCATTACAATCATATAAGGACGCCCTTGACCAAGACTCGACACTGGTGTTCGCCAAAAAGGGTTACCAGCTATCACTCAAACGGAACAATCTCGACCTTGCTCTAGAACGTTACATCAACTCTCCCGCGGTGATGGTGAAGGATTCCGAACTGACAAAAGCGAAAAAACTACTGGTACAGGCCGCACGCGAAAAAGACCGAGGTGCCAAGCTAAAACAACAAATCAAGGATTTGTCTCTCTACGTGTCGCTCGCAAGAATACCTGTCGAATTACAAATTCGCTCAGACAGCAAAACTGACATCACGGTATACCGAGTAGCAACCCTCGGTAAAATTTACCAAACGAGCATGGAACTTATTCCTGGCGCCTACACGATCGTCGGCACCAGAAAGGGGTACCGCGACGTTCACGAAAACCTTACGCTGCTCGGCGGTCGAGGAGCAGTGTCTGTTGATGTCAGCTGCACTGAAAAAATCTGATGGCAGACACTTCAGACAACAACACCGTTATTGAGGCAACGTCCTTTCAAAGAGCGGACGCTTCGACAAGCAAGCGTACCTTTGTACTCAGACCAATACCCATTCTGATCACATTGATATTCCTGACGCTGGGCTCTGCTGCTACGTTTCTTTTTAGCGCCAGAGCTGTCAGCTTTCAATTTATACCAGAGGCTAATAACTTCTCATTCACCAGCGGCCTATATTCCTACAAATTGGGAGAGCGATACCTAATGCTTTCCGGTGACTATACATTCCATGCGGAATCCTCCGGGTACCACGACCTTGATAAATCGTTTAGCGTCGATGATCGGGCAGACCAAGTGGTCAGTTTCGAATTCAGAAAGTTGCCAGGCATTTTGACGGTAAAAACGCTGAAAAACTCAAACTCCGAGCTATTTGTTGACCAACAGTCAATGGGTTATCTGCCTCTCACCATAGAATCGATAGAACCGGGGGTACACGATATACACATCGAGTCAGAGAGATTTCAACCCTTTGATACTGAAGTAATCATTGAAGGACGCAGAATCGAACAATCGGAGATCTTCGAATTGACTCCCGCATGGGCAAACGTTTCTTTTACAACTGAACCGGCCGGCGCTGCAATCATGGCTGACGGTATTGAACTTGGCAAAACGCCAAGTACCGTTGAGCTGCTGCAGGGGACACGTGAACTAATCCTAAAGAAAAAAGGTTACAAATCTTGGGAAACCATGCTCGAGATAGTCGCCAATAAACATCAGGAAATTCCAGTGAGAACGTTGATTCCGGCAGACGGGAAGATTTCTGTTACTTCGGAACCTCCTGGTGCAAACGTTACAATAGGCGGGAAATATTCCGGACAAACACCGCTTGATGTCACCTTACCCCCTGGTATTTCGTATCGTATTCTTCTTTCTCGAGCCGGTTTCGAGCAAACTTCACAAACTATCCTTGTCGAGCCTGATGAGGATATTTCGATCAATCGTCAACTGAAACCTATATTGGGCATTGTTTCAATCCAAGTTGAGCCAGAGGACGCAGAGCTGTTCATCAACGGAGAGTTACAGAGCAAAGCAACCCAAAGGCTGAGTCTGCCCGCTCGAACCCATCGCTTCGAGATTACCAAACCTGGCTACGCGACCCACACAGCCACCGTCACACCCAGACCGGGCTTCTCACAGCAACTGCTCATCAAGCTGCAAACCGACGACGAAGCGCAGATTGCAGCAATATCTCCTGAACTTACCAGTCCGGTCGGTCAAGCGTTGAAGCTGATCATACCCAGTAATTTGCTTATGGGCGCAAGTCGAAGAGAACCCGGACGGCGGTCGAATGAGATCGAAAAACAGGTCGAGTTAACAAAACCTTATTATATGAGCGTCAATGAAGTCACGAACAATCAATACCTACAATTCGATAGTCAACACGACTCAGGTGTACTCGGGCGTGCCTTACTGTCCCAAGATGACAGACCCGTTGTAAACCTGACTTGGGAGAAAGCGATAAGATTCTGCAACTGGATGAGCGAGCGACAGGGGTTACCGCCAGCCTATGAATATCGCGACGGCGCCTGGCGCGGCGTTGTGCCAATGACCACCGGTTATCGTTTGCCGACAGAAGCGGAATGGGTCTGGGCAGCGAGGTATGCCGCCGGCCCAAACCCTACCCGGTTCCCTTGGGGTGACAATATGCCGCCGGTAGAAGTTCACGCGAATTACGCCGACGAAGCAGCGGCAAATATGGTGCCGTACCATATCACTGGTTATAGTGACAATTTTCGAGGTCCCGCGCCTGTCGCTACTTACAAGGAAAACGAGCTGGGTATTTTTGATCTTGCAGGTAATGTTTCTGAGTGGATTCATGACTTCTACTCGCTCAGAAAACCAACCGAAACCCTCACTGATCCGCTCGGTCCAAATGAGGGTGACTATCATGTTATTCGTGGTTCAAATTACACCCATGGCCGTTTTAGCGAGTTGCGCTGGACTTTCCGTGACTACGGTGAAGAGGCCAGAACCGATGTTGGGTTTCGTATCGCGAGGTACGTCGAGTGAATTCATCAAGCAAAATTTCAGGCACACGACTGCTGGCTGGCCTGATCTGTTTCCTTTGGGTCGCAATCGCCAGCGCTAGCGAAGCCGAAGTGTCGGAGAACTCGACAACAACGTCGACAACGACAGGAACAGAAACAGCGACACAACAACCTGATTCTGTGACTGCAGCAGCGGAACCTACAGAGGCGGAAATCGTATCATCGAATCCAAAAATAGATTCCGCGCCCGAAGACGAGCGCCCGAGAACAAACACGACGGATGAGAAACCAACCTTAAGTGAACGAGTTCAGATTTTTATACCAAGCGAGGAAATCGACACTGAAAAAGCTGTCGCCTTCCCAACTAACATCTAGGAGAACCTGTGCGAAAACAACTTCCCGTTGAATTCATCTTCCAGCTTTTTTCGCTGATCATCGCTGTCATCATCGTTCATGCAGCCTACGTTTCCATTATCAGGCCTAATGCGACGGCGATCCTTGAACAGCAGGCGATAGAGCTTAACGCCAATCCTGATTTCGTACCTGAACGATCAACCTATGTGGTCATCAGAGATTTTGAGCAAGAAGCTTGCTTTATTCTGATGTTCTGGGCGATATCACTGATGGGATACAAAGCGGTGCTCACCAACAGAGAAAGGAACTTGCTACAGCTGGACCTGCTGCCGATCAATCTCGGAACGAGTATCCTACCGGAGGACGCCCGCGAGTATTCTCGTCCTATTCAGGCCCTACCTGAATCACAGCATGGTTACCTGCTACCCCGCGCACTTCTCACCGCACTGCATCGTTTCAGATCAACCCGAAACATTCAGGACGTCTCGAGTACCATCAAGGGGATATGTGAATCAGAATCAGAGCGGCTCGACTCCGAGCTATCGATGATTCGCTATATTGCCTGGGCAATACCTTCTATCGGTTTCCTTGGTACCGTCAGAGGTATTGGTCAAGCGCTGGGGCAGGCACACAAAGCAGTTCAAGGCGATATTGCAGGTGTCACCCAGAGTTTGGGCATTGCCTTCAACTCAACATTCGTGGCCCTGTTGATCAGCATTCTTATCATGTTTCTCATGCACCAGTTGCAGCTTACTCAGGAAAGGCTGGTGTTGGACGCGGAAGACTACTGCGACAATCGACTGATCAGGAACCTTCAAAACCAGGTGCAATAAGCATCGCTTATCAAGCAGGGATTTTTCATTGGCCACATTGATTGAACTAAACGATTCGGGCATTCAAGTTTTCCAAGAGGAAAAGCTCGTGACCGTGAGCCCCGGTTATGCGGTACTCGACGGCAGCAATTTGCTCATCGGTAATAGCGGCGCGGAGAACGCACGACGACTACCGAGGTGGACAAACAACAAATACTGGAACCAGCTAGGCACAGACGCTATGGCGAACGGGACTGCTAATATTCGCCATCATGCAGATCTCGCTTTTGCACATCTAGAACACATCGCATCACAACTCGATCAGGATATTGGAGAACTGGTTTTTGCGGTACCAGGATATTATACAAAAAACCAATTAGCACTATTGCTTGGCATGGCTAACGAATGCCAGTTGAGCGTGAAAAGCCTCGTCGATACAGGTCTGATCTCGGTTGCGATACCAAGTCCTCACTCACTTGTACTTCACCTCGACATACATCTTCACAGAATTGTTTTGTCTGTTTTTAGAAATGATGGATTACTAAGAAGAGCAGAAAGTTCTACCGTTACGGAATCTGGTCTATTTACACTCTGGGACCGCTGGGCAAATATCATCGCAGATCAATTCATCCAGTCTTCGCGGTTTGATCCGATGTACCAAGCCGAGAGTGAACAAGCGCTTTACGACCAACTACCAGACTGGATAAAACATCTCGGCACCACGCACAAACTGTTCGAGCTCCGGCACAAAAATGTCAACTACTCAGTGAATGTGTCTCCGGATCAACTACTCTCCGCCTGCACCAACGTATACCCCCAGATTATTCAGGCAATACGCAACCAGGCACCCACAAACGAACAGGCAAAACTTTACGTTTCACACAGATTCAAGGGCTTTCCCGGTTTCAGTGACTCCTTGGCGTTGCTCAATAATGTCGAGGTAGAGGAGCTTCGAAGTGACGCCGTTGCGCAGGGCACCGCGCTGCATCTAGATAAAATTATGCAGGACAACCAGGTTGCCCATATCACCAGCTTGCCTTTACCAAAGCCACGGAGTGAACCCGCAGAATCACCGGTCGCAACAAAGGCGCATTCTGAGGGCGTGTCAACCGATTCAGCTGAGCAAGTACCCACCCATTTACTCTTAAACAATCATGCCAGTGCGATTGGCGAGAGATTGCCGATAAGCAACATTAGCGAAACCCAGATTGAGGTTAATGAAACAAACCCGGTCTGCGTGTTATACCGCGACAACAATGCGCTGATCATCGAGATACCCGGAGATACTGATCTCGTTCTTTTGAATGACAAGTCGATAGAACACGGGACCAAACTCTCAATCGGGAATAGACTGACGATAGGCGAAGCAACCATTACACTTATATCCGTTAAACCCTAAATTATGGCCCGAAAAAGAGAATTCAATGCCTTCAGCCTGTCGTTCCTCGACATAATGTCCTGTGGCTTTGGCGCGGTAATTCTTATCTATTTGATCATTAACCACGCAAGTGAAACGGTTAATAAGGAAGTGGATCTCCAACTGCTTGCACAGGTCACAAAGCTTGAGAAAGAGGTGCTTGAGGGTGAAAAAGATTTGGTCGAACTACGTATCACCGTAGATGAGACCGAAGACGACGTAACGGAAACACAGGGAACAACTCTTGAAATCCTCAAAGAGTTAGAGGAGTTAAGCGAAAGGATTGCTGAACTATCCGAATCAGGGACAAGTTCCGAGGATACAATCGAAAAACTTAAAACAGAATTAAAGTTGCTTGAAGAAGACAAAGCAATACTGGAAGGCAGTGTTGTCGGCGAAGACACTGCGGGCACGAGCCTTAGAGCATTCGTTGGTGAAGGAAACCGTCAATATCTAACAGGACTTAATGTCGGCGGCGAACGTATTCTAATCATGTTGGACTCGTCTGCAAGCATGCTGCACGAAACAATCGTGAATGCAATCAGATTGAACAACATGCCCAAAGAGAACAAACAGGCAGCAGAAAAGTGGCAACGCGCGGTGCGCACAATCGACTGGGTTGTCGCAAACTTACCCAAGGAAGCTGAATTTCAAATTGTCACTTTCGATACCGAGGCAAAGCAGCTAGGTACAAATACCGGCTGGCAAAAAACCATCGATCGAGAAAACATGGACAATACACTTGCAGCGCTAGCAGAGACAGAACCCGGGGGGGGCACCTCTCTGCACGCGCCTTTCGCCTATGCACGGCAACTCAACCCTCGGCCTGATAACATATACCTCATCACGGACGGATTACCCACTCAGGGAGAAGCACCAGACGACGATCCTACCGTTAGCAGCCGACAACGTGCCCGGTATTTTTCCAGCGCACTAGACGAACTACCCAACGATATTCCTGTGAATATTATCTTGTTTCCCATGGAAGGTGACCCACTTGCATCGCCTAACTTCTGGATATTGGCGCAACTGACAGCCGGTGCCTTCCTTGCTCCGGCGAAGGACTGGCCATAATGAAAAACAAGCGAAGAGAAGTCGAAGGTATCAGCTTATCTTTCCTAGATGTTGTTAGCTGCGGCTTCGGTGCAATCATTCTATTACTCGTGCTGACCAAGGTATTTGACCCAATCGTTTTGGAAGAAACGATCGAAGATATCACTGCCTACCTTGAACAATTAGAGGCCCAATTATTTGATATCAGGGGAGAAACACGAGAACTCAACAGGGAAATGATAAGAAAAGAGGATGAAAAAATCGATGAGCTCGAACGACTCGCTCAACTCGAAGCTAAGCTCGAAGCACTGAAAGGACAATATGAAGCTACCGTCGACAAGTCAAAAATCGACAACACTATTCAGGGTCAACTCGCTGAAGCAAAGCAAAAGATGACACTAGAGTTACAAAAACTCCTTGTTGAGTATCAGAAACAACAGGAAGCAAACATGATCGGAGGCATTCCAGTCGATAGCGAATATGTCATTTTCCTTATCGACACCTCAGGCAGTATGCGCAGCGTCGCCTGGCCTCTTGTGATTAGAAAAGTCTCAGAGACCCTGGCTGTATATCCCCAACTTAAAGGGATTCAGGTCATGAATGACCAGGGGCACTATATGTTTCCGCGATTTGCGGGCGAATGGATCGTAGACACCCAACAAAGGCGCAGGGAAATCATAGAGCGCTTGAGTTTCTGGCAGGCTCAAAGCCGCTCAAACCCAACTAACGGTATTGCTGACGCGGTAGGAACTTTCTACCGACCGGGCAGAAAAATTAGCATCTATGTATTTGGCGATGACTTCAAAGGCCGATCATTTTCCGGTGTTATCGATCGCATAGACCAAATAAACACCGAAGACGAAAATGGTGAGCGACTGGTCAGAATTCACGGTATTGGATTTCCGGTCCAATTTGCAAACGCTGTGGGTGGAGGTGCAACAGGCTACCGATTTGCACACTTCATGCGAGTACTATGCGAACGAAATGGCGGAACTTTCGTGGGTCTGAACAGCTTTGGTGTTTTCTAGAACGATGAAGGCTTGTTAGAAGGTAATCCGCGACGTGTACTTAATCGTTTTAGAACCTTTCGCCTCCACATCAAACTTGTATTCTTGGGTGGTAGCATCCAACCTATCACCCTGAATATTCTCATCACTGATAATCCAGTCTCCAAATAACCGCTCCTGGACTATCGCAGTCACTTGCTCTCGCTTTTGATTCCGAACGGTAATTTCGTAACTTACTTCCACGCCCCTATCACCAATTCTGCGATAAGACGTTTGTTTCCTTTCCGCCACGAGGTCAAACGCTTTGCCGACGGACAAAGTGACCGTCTCGTCTTCCGGCGTGTGCTTCACCCTGTCCTCTCCCACCAGTTGTAACGCGCCACTTGAATCTTCCTGATACACCCTGACGCGCCCACCGGGCAATGGCATGCCCAGCTCGTTCTCTTTTCGGTTATCAAATTTCAGCTTTACATCAAACTTCGACTTCTTGCTTTGGGCCATTCGTTGATTACCCGCTGAACTCGAAAGCACATACTCTTTTCTAAATCCGACACCGTCAGCAGACATCAAATTAATTTGCTTTGTTTCATTGTTTGCCAAATTTGCCCGCCTGGGTAGCGTATAGAGATGGTACTCAAAAAAAGATTCTTGCTGAGGCATGGACTCGCTCGTTCTGCGTCTCACGGTAGTGAAGCGCTTTTCTTGTAGTGGTCTGTCAGCCTGAACCCGATTGACATCGCCTGCGACCAATTTAATCAGCGCGTTCCTGAACCGTGCTCCGCTTTGATTCTTCATTGTTACCCATGCTGAAAGATCAAACTCACCTGATTCATCATCGAGCACAGCAATATAATCAGCTTGCCAGGAAATGCCGTTAGCCAGATAAGATGTTTCCAACTGCTGAGGACCGCGAACTTGATTCTCTAACAACCACACCAGCGTTGGTTTAGAAGTAAGCTCTTCAGGCACGTATGACAGTGTGATGGTGCCTTCTGGAGCGATCTCGATTTCATCACCAAAATCTACAATCTCCGGATCAAGCGCAAGTAAATTTCCTTCTCGAAGGATTTGTTCATCGCTCGAACCCTCAAACACACTTCGACTATATTTCAGCTTTTTGCCAACAAATTTAGACAGCAAGGTTTTTCTGTTCAGCAAGTCGTAGCGATAATTTTGTTCCAACACCGAAAACTGATTGCGCTGACCAACAGACTTAACAGTGACCGAGGTTGCATCAATTGTCTTGGGTACATCTTGGAATTCAAGCTCGACCAGTCCCTTTGGTAACACTGATTCGCGGACTTCTCGTACCAACGCAAAATTGTTGTTATATACCGTGACGCTCAAATCATTCTGAGTGTCGTTTCCCACAACAATCTGCTTCGCCTGCGCGATGGTATTTTCGGCATAAATTTTTGGCGCAACGCTGAATATCAACAAAAGGAATGACCCACCAAGCACAACACGGTTGGTTAATTTGAATGCTATTAATCGAAGTGAATTTTCAGTCTTGCTCATTGTCGACCGTTCCTGTTCTGGGGTTTAGAGATAAAAAGAAATTCTGTAAAAGATTAGTCAAGATATACGGTAATTAATTCCGCAATGCAATACAGATAATCAGGTGTACATGACCGTCAATCAGGCTAGAATACCGCGCTTCCAGCACAAGTGAGCAGACTTACAATGGCGCTACCGACTCATCGCACCGCCTACGGTGTAAAGATACTTAATGCTAATCACAAAGAGATAAGGCGCTTGAAACGCGAAGGACATGTCGCAGAGTTACATGGCAACAAATTCTGGAACTCCAGTTTCCTCATCATGAACTATCTGAAAAAAAACCCTCTGAAAAAGAAAGTCAGGATACTCGAAATTGGTTGCGGCTGGGGGCTATTGGGCATCTATTGTGCGAAAGAATTTGATGCGCGGGTGACAGGGATAGACGCAGATGAAAATGTGCTTCCCTATCTACAGGCCCACGCACAGATTAACAAAGTTGAGATCGTCGGCGAAAAGGTGTCTTTTCAACAGCTTACCGTTGAGCGACTGAAAAATTACGATATCATCCTTGGAGCAGACATCTGTTTCTGGGACGAAATGACCGGCATGCTCTTTAACCTGATCAATCGGGCGAAAAAAGCTGGCGTAGAAACAGTCATGATTTCTGACCCTTGTCGGTCTCCCTTCACCGCACTGGCAGAACGTTGCAAGAAAAAATACGATAAAGTAGAAGTTGTTGCGAAGCATCTGTCTAGACCCGTAAAAGCCTCTGGAGAGATTCTTATCATCGACCTCTGATCAATTTGAAGATCGAACCACTCAGTAGGAAAACGCATAATGATCGTCACCACTACACCAGGTATCGAAGGGAAAAAAATAGAGAAGTACCTCGGAGTGATCACGGGGGAAGCGATTCTTGGCGCGAACATATTCAGAGATATGTTTGCTGCAGTAAGAGATATTGTCGGGGGACGCTCGGCCTCTTATGAACGCGAGCTGGGTAAAGCCAGGGAAATTGCCTTCGAAGACTTGGAAGACTGGGCTGATGAATTGGGTGCGAATGCGGTTGTTGGTGTCAACGTCGACTATGAAAGCTTTGGGCAGACAAACGGCATGATGATGGTTTCTGTCACTGGCACAGCGGTTTTTGTTATCGATATCTGACTCGCACGAGCGATGCAATCCCCGCTAATCAAGCTCGACGCAGTCACTCCGCTTAGCTTTGTAAGGCGGTGTCTGGGTTGACACAACTTTCGTCTAACCCAATGGTTCTATAGTATCTCTTGCCAAAGCCACGCCTCATCGCTAGAGTCTCGTGGCTTCAAGAACCTGGTAATTTGACACGTGTTTGAGAAAAGAACCATACAAGGCGCTTACTTTGCCCTCGCAGCCTACTCCGTTTGGGGATTCGCCCCGATTTACTTCAAAGCGGTAGGCCACGTCAATCTTCTGGAAATCATCTGCCATCGAATCCTCTGGTCTTCGGTCTTGCTGCTCGCGATTCTCGCTGTAAAAAAAGACCTTGGAACACTTCGGATCACCCGCAATCAACTTTTGATCCTCGCAGGCACAGCGCTATTACTTTTTGGAAACTGGTTGGTGTTCATCTACGGCATTCTAAGCAATAACATTGTTGAAACTTCACTCGGGTATTTCATCAATCCACTGGTCAGCGTATTCCTCGGTATGATTTTTCTGAAGGAGTCCTTACGTCCACTGCAATGGGTTGCAATATCTATCGCTGGCGCAGGTATAGCACTCCAGCTTATTTTCTTTGGCGCGATTCCCTGGATATCACTGACCCTTGCATTCAGTTTTGGTTTTTATGGTTTACTGCGAAAGAATCTTAACTTTCCAGCCATTACAGGTTTAACGATAGAAAATCTGACGCTCTTGCCACTGGCTCTCGTCATGTTCGTCTGGCTGCACTACAACGGTGGTTTGTCCTTTGGCTCTCTTAATACCAGCACAAACATCTTGCTGATGCTTGGGGGTGTCGTGACATCTTTTCCACTTCTCTGCTTTGCTGCTGCAGTCACCCGCCTATCTCTAACCGCTGCGGGTATGTTTCAGTACCTCGCCCCCTCGTTATCTCTCATCATTGCGATTGTTATCTATGACGAACCCTTTGAGCTGGACCGAATTATTACCTTCATTTGTATATGGAGCGCACTGGCGATCTTTACCGTGGAGGCCTTCCACCACCATGGTAGCATTGCCAAACAACTCGACCCCTGAACCTGGATCAAGAAAAGGATACACAACCTATGCTCGCTATTAACAACTTAACGCTATTGTCTGGACGATTTCTCATGGGGGTCTACTTCATCCTACCAGGCATACGTAAAATCGTGGATTTTGAGGGCACTAGCGGCTACATGGCGAATCATGGCGTGCCGCTCGTTTCTCTTCTACTTGTTATTACCATCATTCTGCAATTGGCCCTTGGACTTTTCATGATCGTCGGGTTTCAGACAAAACTTACCGCCTTTCTGCTCGCGGGCATGGTACTAGTCATTAGTATTTTTATGCATAATTTCTGGTCTATGGAGGATGGCATTAATAAAACACACGAGACTCAGAATTTTTTTAAGAATATGGGAATTATGGCTGGCCTGCTGATGATTTCTTCACTAGGTGGTGGTCAATTGAGCATCGATTCCAGAAACGCATCTCAATCTTAATCGTGCCGGCAGGAAAAAAGTGATCAAGAAAAACGCTCTGTCGCCTCAGCATACGTTTGACAGGGATATTAGTCTGTCTCGGAACGCTGCCTCAACGGATAAAGGCGCCAGCTATCAGGTCAACATCAGCGCCGACTGGCAGGTGTTCGTCGGGCCGAACGGCGGCTACATTGCAGCCATCATATTGAACGGCATGAAAACTGAACTCGCCGCAACTGCAGGTCTACCTGTCCTGCAGCCTCGTTCGGTAACCTATCACTTTTTATCTGCTTCGGTTGCTGGACCCGCCACCCTCGAAGTCCAGATAGAAAAGCTCGGACGGACACTCAATAGCGTCACCGCTAAACTATTCCAAAACGAAAAAACTATCGCTATTGCGCTTGCAACCTTTGGCAACGAAAGAGCTGCGGTCGAGTTTTCAGACTTGGCAATACCCGAGGTTATCCCACCTGAAGAAGTAGGCCAGCACAACATGATGCGCAAAGGAGTGCAGGGTCATGTCCCTTTCAGAGACCAGTTTGACCAGCGCATTGCCATCGGGCCTGCACCCGGAGATTCTTCAGAGACTGCACGCGTAGGCGGATGGACCCGGTTTAATCAACCCAGAAGGTTTGACGATCTCGCAATCGCTGCAATTTCAGACTCATGGTATCCCGGGTTATTTACAAAAAAACTGGACCCGCCCATGCATTGCCCCACGGTTGATCACACAGTGCATTTCCTTGCAAACTATCCGGAGAACGCCGGATTAGAAGAATTTCTCCTAGTAGACTTTCAAACCAGCACAGCGAACAACGGGTACCTCGTTGAAGATGGGTGTATTTGGACCGCCGGAGGCCTATTGCTGGCAAGATCTAGGCAATTAGCAATCATACTTCCCCACTAACAGACTAGACGAGTTCATTAAATCCTCGACTTCGGTCTTGCTTCAATCGCATTTGTTCTTGTCGATGCGATCCCTTTTCGTTAGCCGCATCTTTAGCTCCGGTCTTCTTCCTATCACCGCAGGTTGTCAGCTGACGCTGTCCCCTGTGTGAAAAGAAGCGATCTGAAACAGCGAATCGCACACTTGAAGAAATTACAGGAACCAACGATAAATCCGATCCAAGGCCCTGAGAAAATAGACTCGATAGCGAAAAAACGCATTATCTGCCAAGATGAAAACCACTGAACAATAAGGTAGGGAGGTGAAGACCAATGAAGGAAATTGCCGGTGCAATCATTATTCTCGCGGGATCACTTCTATTGATAGCCGCAATGAGTTTCGACAGTGTTCTCTTCTGGATTATTGGTGGTTTTATGCTGGTTGATGGCTACTTTCTTCTTGCGGCATCGATATTTTTCCCGCGAGTGTTGAAAGAGTTGCTCTGGAAGGAAAATCATCGGGAAAGCAGTTAACTGTTCTTGATAAAACAATGCTTGAATCACCCTCTTATCAACAACAGGCAGATCCCACAGGAGTTGCATACCCGTTACTAAAAGCGACATCAATCCTAAAACCAATATCAAAGGCGACGTTTAAAAACGCCCTTTGATCAGCGCCTATCCGAAATTTGTCATCGTGGTAAATAAGGGCTGAATTTTGTCGCGGGCTCAAGATAGAGCACGAACATACGGACGACAGAAATACTAATGGCTTTAATCCCGGGTTGATTTAGAGATATCCGTATTGCAGCGCAGCAAATACACCAAAAATGTTCATTTATCGCCCTGATTTATCGTCATTACGTTCAATCCCAACCCAATTTCAGCTATCCTAGCGACCTTTTTAAAGCTTGCTAAAACAGTAAGGAGCATCCCAATGACAATGCAACAAACCCCGCTTATTCTTTCTCGAATTCTGGGTCGTGGTGCCAAACTCGATCCCAACGAGGAAGTTGTGACCTTGCTGGAAAATGGTACTCACCGACAAACGTTAAAGACAACTTGGGAGCGCGCCAATAGGGTAGCGGGTGCATTAAAAGCGCACGGTATAAAGGAAGGGGATCGGGTTGCAAGCTTCATGTGGAGTAACTACCGCCACCTCGAGCTCTATCAGGGCGTGCCATCAATGGGTGCTGTGCTGCACACTCTGAACATCCGTCTCTCACCGGCAGATCTTGAATACATCATTAATCACGCAGAGGACCGGGTCATATTCGCAGACGAAGATTTACTGCCTTTGCTGGAACCTCTGAAAGGTAAGATACCAACCGTCGAACTTATCGTCATCTGCCGCTACGGCGAAAATGGAGAGTCAACTTTCACAGACGTCATTGACTACGAAGATTTTATAAAAGATCAGCCCAGCAGTTTTGACTGGCCAGAGCTCGACGAGAACGCACCCATGGGACTGTGCTATACCAGTGGTACAACTGGCAAGCCCAAAGGTGTTATGTACACTCACAGATCGACTTACCTGCATACGATGGCTCAGGCAATGACAGACTCCGTTAGCTTATCTGCGCTTGATGCGCTCTGTGGCATCGTGCCCATGTTTCACGCCATGGGTTGGGGTATGCCCTTCACTGCCTCGATGCTTGGTTGCAAACAGGTTTATCCGCACAAATACATGTCGCCAGATAAGCTGCTCCAACTGATCGTTGACGAAGAAGTCACTATTTCAGCTGGGGTTCCGACTATTTGGCAAGGCATCAAAGCAATACTTGAGGCCGAAGGTGAGAGCAAATATGACATGAGCAACCTGTCAAGGCTCACCTGTGGCGGATCCGCGCCCCCTGTATCCATGATGCGCTGGTACTGGGAAACATATGGCGTTGAGATGGTCCAAGGGTGGGGTATGACAGAGACAAACCCTCTGGGAACACTATCGAGAAAAGTTGCCAAACGCTCACATATAAGACTCACGGAAGACCAGCAATTCGAAAACATAGCCAAGGCCGGCCTATTGATTCCGGGGCTCGATATTGAAATCGTTGATGAAGAGTGGAATCCGGTGCCCCATGATGGTGAATCAGTTGGCGAACTGCTGATTCGCGGACCCTGGATTGCAGCCGAGTACTACAACGATCCGCAACCCGACAAATTTCACAATGGTTGGCTGGTCACCGGCGATGTCGCAAAAATCGATCAGGAAGAATACCTTATTATTGCCGACCGCTCGAAGGACTTGATTAAGTCAGGCGGAGAGTGGATCTCTTCTGTTGATCTTGAAAATCACATCATCGCGCTGGAAGGTGTTCTTCAGGCTGCAGTCGTCGCTCAACCACATCCTAAATGGGATGAAAGACCAGTTGCGTTGGTTATTCTGGTCGAGGGCTCGAATGTCACTCGAGAGTTAATTCTGGAGCACTGTGCTTCAATTTTCGCAAGATGGCAGCTACCGGATGACGTTATTTTTGTCGAGAGCATTCCGTTAACAACAACAGGCAAAATTGATAAGAAGACCATTCGCGCGGAACTTGATGAAACGAACTATCAATTACCCGATATGCGAACAGCCTGACATCTATGGCTGTAAATCGGTTTCCTTTTACCAAACAATACAGAGATCTCCTGCACCAACGGGTGGATAGCTTTAGTGATCAGCGTCGGATGAGCGATAAGCTTGTGTCTGCCGCTGTTGCTATTACTGTTTATGCACACAACAACAACTGCGCAGTGATCGTCACTCGGCGCTCTCCTCGACTCAACGCACACTCCGGTCAGTGGGCACTGCCCGGTGGTCGAGTCGACGAAGGGGAATCTCTGATTGACGCAGCACGCCGAGAAATGTACGAAGAAATCAATCTCGACTTACCAGAATCGGCTTTACTGGGAACACTTGACGATTACGTTACGCGATCAGGATATGCAATCACGCCAGTCGTGTTCTGGTCAGACGCCAAGGCCGAACAACTGCGCCCGAACCCAGACGAAGTTGCATCGATACATCCCTTCAGTTTCAATGATCTGGTCAACCCGAAGTCTCCCAATCTGGAAAACATACCGGAAAGCGACAGACAGGTGCTTTCCATGAACTACGAGCACGATCGAATTTTTGCTCCCACTGGCGCCATGCTCTATCAATTCAGGGAAGTTGCGATATTGAACAAGCACACCCAGGTTGGCCACTACGATCAACCGGTCTTTGCCTGGCAATAACCTAATCTAAACTTGCCAAGAAAAACATCTTCACTCATCTGAGACTGCCACTTCCAGCACGTTTGTCTTAATCGGTAAAACAATCCGGGTTTCTCCATTTATACCATCAGTAAGTTGCTCTGCACTTTCAAAATTGACGTCTGTTGGACGAACTAAGATCGAAGCATCATCACTAGTCCCCGGGAGCATTGATAAAATAATCATAAACGACAGCACCCCGGCAAATAACAGAGCTGCAATCGACCACAATAACCAGCGATTACTTTCATAGGGCTGCTCCCATTTCGAATCCCTTATAATCAATTCATGGGGGATGCGTTTTCGCTTAAATGACACAGTTTTCTCCTCAAAGATCAGCTTTTCTTTCCAGTAGATTTCCACCTAACCTATTGAACTCTGAAATGATGAGCATCCAGTGTTGAAAGAAAGGCGATCAGAAGACAAAAAGTGGAGATGCAGGTGATAACGCCCTTTAACCTTAGTATTGATAGACGACTGACAAGTCATCAACTTATCCACTTTAAAAGCTTTAATGCGCTTAAGCATACGGTTTTACTGTAATATACGCGCGAAACACCTTAAGTCGATATCGTCGCCCATTCGCCAGCAAAGGATCATAGGCATGCCAAGTAAGCTTGAACAATTAAAAACGATGACAGATGTGGTTGCGGATACCGGCGACATTGAAGCAATGAAACAGTTTAAGCCGCAAGACGCGACGACAAATCCATCGCTGTTGCTAAAAGCAGCCGCAATGCCGCAGTATGCACCCTTGGTTGAGGCGGCTAAACAGTTCGGATTATCCCGTGGCACATCAAACCAAGAACAACTCGATCTCGCCTGCGATCGGCTAGCTGTCTTAGTCGGGATTGAAATCCTTAAGCTGATACCCGGCAGAATTTCTACCGAGGTTGACGCCCGACTATCGTTTGATGCAAAAGCAATGGTCGAGCGAGGTCGAGCACTCATTAGTCAATACGAAGCACTTGATTTCAATCGAAATCGAGTCCTTATCAAACTCGCATCCACATGGGAGGGAATTCGGGCAGCGGAAGTTTTGGAAGCAGAAGGCATCAACTGTAACCTAACCCTACTCTTCTCATTTGAGCAGGCTGTCGCATGCGCCAACGCGGGCGTTTTCCTCATTTCACCTTTCGTCGGGCGAATTCTCGACTGGTGGAAGGCACATACTGATATCGACTATACCGCAACGAACGATCCCGGCGTTTTGTCCGTACAAAGAATTTTCAACTATTACAAAGCTAACGGCTTCGACACAGTTGTGATGGGTGCGAGTTTCAGAAACACAGGGGAAATAGAGGCGCTAGCGGGTTGTGACAGACTCACCATAAGCCCTACGCTGCTGGAAGCGCTTAGCCAGGACGATGGGCAACTCGTCCAGACTCTGGATAAAAACACACCCGAAGGCGGCACAGCGAAGATATCTCTAGAAGAATCTGCATTTCGCTGGTCCCTCAACGAGGATGCAATGGCAACTGAGAAACTTGCAGAGGGTATACGTCAATTTACAAAAGACACACGCGTGCTGGAACAGCAGCTTGGCAAGCAATAAAATTTCAGACAATGTGTTGTCAAAACCGGTCTCGTTTGTCGCGACTTCATCCTCCTTACAACACATCGGCATTTAGCTAAAGTCGTCAGCAAACCGGAACATGCCGGTACGTCCTTATTGTTTACCAGTGACTACTCATCAGATGGCGTGCATACTCGCTTTATTATAGTAGACGCTCTTGAACTACATAGAAAAACAACAGCCAATTCACCTACCACACAGCCATTTTCTTTATGAGCACAGCAAACAATCTTAAATTCGATGCACTCGATTTATCAAAAGAGCTGCTAACAAATCTGGCTAGTCTTAACTATCATCAGATGACACTTATTCAGGCGCAGAGTCTTCCTTTAATTCTGGAAGGGTTGGATGTCATCGCGCAGAGTAAAACCGGGTCGGGTAAAACAGCTGCTTTCGGTTTGGGTGTTCTGCAGAAACTCAACGTGAAGCGGTTTAGAGTGCAGAGTCTGATTCTCTGTCCTACACGGGAACTCGCTGATCAGGTGTCAAAAGAACTGCGAAGGCTTGCCCGCACTGTGCACAATATAAAAATCCTGACATTGTGCGGTGGCACAGCATTTGGTCCTCAGGTAGGCTCTCTAGAACACGGCGCACACATTATTGTTGGTACACCCGGACGCGTCGAAGAACACCTTCGCAAGGGCAAGCTGGATCTGCAAAACCTGAGTACCTTTGTGCTTGATGAAGCAGACCGTATGCTCGATATGGGTTTTAGCGAAACGATTGATGCCATTCTCAAATACGTGCCTTCCGTTAGACAAACCTTATTGTTTAGCGCGACATTTCCGCGGGAAATAGAGGCAATGACAAGCAAAATCATGCATGCCCCCCAGCGCGTTGAAAACACCGAGACCCACTCGGAAGACAGTATTCAACAATATGTCTGTCGACTCGAAGACGAAGGAGATCGAATCACAGCTCTTCGATTAATCCTACTGGAAATTGAGCCTGAATCTACTTTGGTATTTTGCAATACGCGCAAACAGGTTCAGGAGGTCGCAAACGAACTTGTCGCTGCAAACTTTAGTGCATTGGCGCTGCATGGAGAACTGGAACAAAGATCGAGAGACGAAATTTTGGTCCGTTTTTCCAACAAAAGTGCGTCCATATTGGTTGCGACAGACGTCGCTGCTCGGGGACTTGATATTGATGAGTTAGACCTCGTGATCAATCATCAAATTGCACCTGAACAGGAAGTACATATTCATCGAGTTGGTCGCACCGGCCGCGCGGGTAAAAAAGGGCAAGCCTTCACACTTTGCACTAAAAGAGAGCAATTCAAACTGGACAAGTTGGAGGCTTTTCTCAACACCTCGTTGGAGCAGCGTGAACTTGCCAATCCCGAACTTCTTAGCAAACCAACGTTCTATCCTACGATGGCTACCCTGCAAGTTGATGGCGGACGAAAACAAAAAGTCAGACCGGGAGACATCGTTGGTGCCCTAACCGGTAAAGATGGCATCGCTGCGACGGAAGTAGGCAAAATCAACGTATTTGAACGCTGTACCTATGTCGCTGTGACACAGACAAAAGCGAAAGCTGCACTGAAAAAACTCTCGGAGGGAAAGTTAAAAGGACGATCTTTTCGGGTTCGACGCATCAGAGGCTAAGCACTGGTCTGCATCCCCGACTCGGTTCTAACATCACCGGCTATTCTAGTGTGTTTCATCACCCTTGCCTGCTGAATGTCGTAGGGACGTGCTCGATGCAGCATACGCCTGTTGTCCCAAATAATAAGATCACCCACTTGCCAATGATGCTCATGGCAACGTTCGGGTGAACAAGCAAATGAAAGCAACCTGTCGAGTAACGCCTCGGACTCGGCATTTTCAAGACCGGGAATACCGTGCGCATGCCGGCCGATATACAACGCTGGTTTACCTGTCACTGGATGGAACTTCACTAGCGGTCGTAATGGCGGTTCTTCAACATCATAGCCATAGCCTTTGCTTTGGGTCATACCCGCGCGGGCTTGCGAGTACTTGAGCGAATGAAATGCGGCAAGATCCTGTATTGTCTCCTGAAGCCCTTCGGGTAATGCTTCATAGGCTGCCCTCATATCTGCCCATTCAGTTCCCCCACCACTTGTTGGTAAAACATGTGCTGAAAGCACCGAGGCCTTCGCGGATATCGGCATATAGGAGCTGTCAGTGTGCCAACCCTCATTACCAAGTAACACCTGCATAATAGGATCGTCTTTATCCACAACATCACCGTCTTTGGTTTTGTTCGACAGCGGCACAGCCGAATGGCCTTCGACGATCACTTCAAGTTCCCCAAATCGTCGACCAAAAGCCCCCTGATCCTCGTCACTCAGATGCTGACCGGGAAACACCAGCAAACCATATTCATGAAAAGCTTCAAGGATCGCCTGCCATTCATCATTCTTCAACGACACCAAATCGATACCGGTAACGAGCGCCCCCACGTTTTTTGCTGACAGAGGCTCAATTGATAGCTGACTCATTTGGATCTCCTGCGGGCTTTCTTGCCCGGTTTTTAGATCGTGTTTCTACCTTCAATGCTAGAACGATCAGCGCCGTGAGTAAATACAAAGCTAGGAAGGTGAGGAATGCAGGACGATAGCTTCCTGTCACATCATATACCCAGCCAGCAAACGGCGTGCCCGCCAAGTGCAGTATTGCCATCGGCGGCCTCATGGCGCCGAGTACTCGGCCAAATGATTCCCGGCCAAATGCAGCGCCAACCACAGCGCCTTGCATAGGTACCACGCCTCCCATACCAAAACCAAACAAACAGGCACCGAGAAGAAAGCCCGAATAACCTTCAACAAATAACATGAACAAATGCCCGACAACCTGGAAACCGATGCCCAACCACAAAGCATGCCGAACATCCCAGCGGTCGACCAATACACCGAAAATTAGCTTGCCCGCGATACCAAAGCCTGCTGTAGCTGACGCTATACCAGAGGCTGCTACCAGAGAAAGTCCCGAGTCGGTGAGTTGAGGCACCATATGAATCAATGTGGCGCTTTGAATGCCGAAGAGTAATCCTATGACCGTAAGCAAAATCCAGAAATTTGGCTGGCTCAGAAAATCACGGGTGCGAAGTGCTGGTTTGGGTGGAGGAAGCACACCTTTTTCTGTCGCTCCGTCGGGTAACAGCCCAACATCCTCTGGCCTTGATATCACGAGTCGGAGGACGACGGGTACGACCACCAGAAATGTGATCAGACCATAAGTCATAAAAGCTTCACGCCAACCAAACGTCGCGATTATCCATGCGCTAATAGCCGGCATGACGACGCCGGATACAGAGATGCCGGTTGCAGCGATTCCAAGGGCAGAGCCGCGCTTCAAGACGAACCAATTACTGACCAACTTAGACGTGGCAAGTTGCCCCATGGCACCAGCACCAAAACCAACGAAGATACCCAGTACAAGATAGAACTGCAGCGGCGTCTGAACCAACCCGAGCAGTCCGAAACCAGTGCCCACCGATATCGCCCCGCAAGCCATGACATTCTTCAGCGGAAACCTGTCCAGCGCGCGTCCAATAAATGGTGCTAGTACCGCGCCTACACCTTGGGTTACCGTGACACCAATGGAAACACCAAAACGGGAATCACCGAACTCAACTGCGATCGCTTTGAAGAAAATTCCGTAAGAATAGAAGAAAAAACCAACGGCAATAAAATCTACTAGGAACGCGACCGAGACCATACGCCATCCTAGAAAGGTGGTGTCATTGTTACGCTTGAGTAGATAGGAAAGCATAGGGGGTTGTAAATCGAGTCAATTTACAACTATACACTCATCTACTAGCGCTCTCATTAGTAGGACCGATTTTAGCGGGCGACTTATCACCGTCCAACAATATCAACAATGGCGGCAGCAGCAAAAAATCCAGAATAAGTGCAATACCGATAACAATCGATACCAATAATCCCATATCGCCGTTAGGTCTGAAATCAGATATGCCCAGCATCATAAAGCCGGAAATTAACACCAACGTCGTTATCCACAGGGCAACCCCAACCCGTTGAAACGCGTAACGCACAGCATCTTCGGCGGACAACCCCTGCACTCTCCTTGCTCGAAGATACTTACTGAGAAAGTGCACAGTATCGTCAACAACAATGCCCATGGTGACACCGAGCACAAGCGACAGAGACTGGCCTACGTGACCGTTCATCAAGTACCAGACGCCAAATCCCGTAGCGCCGGGAAGCAGATTAGGTATCAAACTGATAAGCCCTATTTTCACGGAACGCAATGTAGTCAGTAACACTATTGCAATGAGTACCAAAGCGATAAGCGCGCCTTTCACACTACCTAACATGCCTCGAATACCAATGTGCGTGAACATCAAAGCTGTACTCGACCCTTCCTGCTCGAGTTCCGGTGCATTTTCATGAAGCCAGGCTTTGGCGTTTTCTTGCAGCTCAATAAACGCCGGCGTGGGCAAACTGGGTACAGACACAATCATCCGTGAAGCTGACTTATCGAAACTAAGCAAATTTGTTAGATCGAGACCAAAAGGTAATGACAACTCGTAAAGCAAGAGATACTGCGCAGCAAGATTTTGCGTTTCTGGCAGGCGATACCAAGCTTCATCATCACCATTCAAGTTTTTGCTCAATCGCTTAACGATATCTGTGTAGGTATTCACATGCGTGACGTGTTCCTGTTGCCGATACCATTGCGCAAACTGCTCGACTCTCGCGAGATATTCAGGATCAGACACACCCTGTGGTTTTCCCGAATCAAGGGAATACTCTATTCGGTATAGACCACCCAGGTTCTGATCAAGAAAGTCGGTATCGTGGCGAAGCTGATTAGACTCACCGAAGTACTTGCTAAACTGATCGCTGACAATATTCATTGGCGCCAACGAAACCAACACGACTGATGCAAGCACACTAAGCGACAACAACATAGAACGGCGCCGAATCACCCACTCTGCAAATTGCGCCATCAATGTGTTGGTTATTGTATGACCAGGCTTGACGCCTGTTGGCATCAAGTACACAAACGCAGGTAAGAAAGTAAGTGAAAACACAAAGGCGTAAACCACCCCAATGGCAACGATATTTCCTATATCCTGAATAGGCGGCACATCCGCCAAAACGTTAAGACTTAAAAATCCGATTGAGGTACTGATACTTGTCAAGGTAATCGGATGAATGTTAATCGTAAGCGCATCAATCAGCGAAGTTGTTTTTTCGTTGCCTTCGCGTATCTCCTGATAAAAACTCACAAGCAGGTGAACACCATGGGCTACAGCTACTGTTAACAAAATGACAGGTGCCTGAGACGACAAGGGTGAAATTTGGAATCCAAGCCATCCCGCAGTACCCATCGTACAAATAATCGTGAACAGCGTTGTGAGCACTATCGCTATGACACCCACAACCGACCTAAGCAACAATGCCATAATGAAAATCACCAGCAGGAACATTAGCGGCGTTTGTGTACTGAGATCGCGCATTGAAGTTTCGGAAAAAGTCGCAGAGATGATAATTGAGCCGGTCGCAAAAACGTCCAGCCCCGGATGCGCCGCCATAATGGCTGCCTTTTGATCCCATGCCCAATGCGCTGCTTTCACTTCAGAATCGGAGGCGTTTTTGTCAAAGCGGAATTCAACATTAATCCCGGTGACCTTGCCGTCTTTAGAGATTAACCGGTTTTCTATCAAAGGCTCATTTAGTGAAATGCGCCGGACCTCGGCCATTTCTGCAGTTGACAATTCAGCTGGAAATTCCACCAAATTGTCCACAAGCAAGTCATCGTCTTCGACCTTGGTATGTTGGTAGTTAGTTAATGAGTCAACACGTGAAACCCCTTTCGTTTTCCAGGCTTCATCTGTCAAGTCCGCAACAACTTGCAGTGTCTCGGGCGTAAATGCGTCGCCTTTCTTCGGCGCAATACCAAAGAAGATGTTGTCAACCCGTGAGAAGGTCGCCTCAAGTTTCTCGAAAGCGAGCAGTTGGGGATTATTCGGGCCGAAATTATCGCGATATTCAGTCGATATCGTTAGAAACCTCATTCCTGACCCCGCGCCAACAACGATCACTATTGTTAACGCGATAATGAGCCAACGGTACTTTATGACCAGATGAGGAAGTATTACATCCAGTTTTGAACTAGCACGTTCTGTCATTCTAAACACCGGAATGAATTTCAAATCCGGTACATTACAGCAGCCGGCCCCAGAGATACAGAACCCCCCAAAGCGCACAAAAAGTGTGAGACAATTTACCGCACCCTGAATCTGCAATGAGAGACAAATGACGATGAAATACCACGTGGTTGCTACCACGAGTGAACTTGAAGAAGGTGGACAGAAGTTTATTGATCTGGAAGGTGAAGAAATTCTCTTGGTAAAACATGACGGCGAGTATTACGCCATCGCCTATCTTTGCAGTCACGCTGAGTTCGGACTGGAGGGAGGACAGCTTCAGGATGGTTGTATCGTTTGCCCTTATCATGGCGCAGAATTCTGCTTGAAGGACGGCTCTGTTCAGTCACCACCAGCCTTTGAACCCATTAAATCGTATCCCTTGAAAGTCGAAGATAATGCCATCGCCGTCGCCATCGGCGGCTAGTCAACCGCACAACCCTAGAATCATCATAGACCACCGCGAGTCTTTTTTTGCAAACCGCATTCTGAAGCTTGTCTTGCGCGACTTTGCTAAATGGGTAGCTGCAGCGATTCGCGGGATACTGATCACCCGCTAGCGCAGCATTCAACCTAATTGACTCGAAACGTTTAGGATTTGTATTGCGATTCAATGGTTGCATCCAACTCTCGCTCCAAAGCTGCCAGCCCCTTCATATGGGTCTCAACCAACTCATCAACGCTACGGTAACGGAAGACTTCTTTACCCTCGTGCATTACAACCACTGCTTTAGGGTCTTTCGCATAAAAAATCCCGGTTTTTTTCTCCGAAGCCATAAACTACTCCCCCCGCAAATTCGATAAATGGTTGACTATGTTCATCCTTAGCCTAGCATACAGCATCACGCCAGCGGGACCCTCGGGCTAGTTCAATCTCAGCAGAGGTACTAAGTATTAGCGATGAGGAGATTGATGAACAATTCGAAATTCGCTTTGAGGATCGCTGAGTTTCGGATCAAGTGGTCTGATACCCTTTGAGTTATATTCGGGATTCATCTAACACTTTTCTGATTTTCTCCAACTCAGGCATTAAAGTGATCAGTGCTTCAGCGGGTAGGCTCTGGGAAATCTGCTCGAAGGCTGGTCTCGCATAAAGGATCGCTTCATCACGCGCTCTTCGTCCTTCCGATGTTAACCTTACAACTTTCTGTCGACCTGAGTTTTCATCGGGACTGACAATAATAAAATTTTTAGCCTC
>Ga0209631_10001648_pt1 | contig 28280 bp, 22 predicted proteins | sample COG_08_FD_184752 | JGI IMG/M metagenome (GOLD analysis project Ga0209631, IMG submission 184752) | Pelagic Microbial community sample from North Sea - COGITO 998_met_08 (SPAdes) (version 2) | ecosystem: Environmental > Aquatic > Marine > Neritic zone/Coastal water | place: Helgoland, sampling... | reverse complement strand
GCTTTTTCTTTAATTTCTTGGCCAAATGTTTCCATAAATTTTTTAACACTTTCAAAATTAGTCATTTCTTATCCTTTATAATTTATAATTAATTAATAAGAGTGTATTATATCAGTGAATCAATTATGAAATACAGAATAGAATTTGACAGCATTGGTAAAATTAAAGTTCCTGGTGATAAGTATTGGGGTGCTTCAACCGAAAGATCAAATAAATATTTTAATATTGGAGATTTCTTAGTTAGACCTCTGGTTATTCATTCAATTGCCATTGTTAAAAAAGCTGCTGCAATTGTTAATGCCAAAAATAAAGATTTAGATCTTAAATTGAGCAAGAACATTATTAAAGCGGCAGACGAAGTAATAAAGGGAAAACATGATGAGCATTTTCCATTAAAAGTTTGGCAAACAGGTTCTGGTACTCAAACTAATATGAATGTAAACGAAGTTATAGCTAACAGAGCTATTCAAATTATGGGTGGTAAATTAGGATCAAAAAAACCAGTTCATCCTAATGACCACGTAAATAAATCACAATCTACCAATGACGTTTTTCCTACAGCCATGCATATATCTATTGCCTTAAAAACTAGGGAAAAACTTTTACCATCACTAAAACTGTTAGAAAAAGAATTATCAAAAAAATCTAAAGAATTTAAATCTGTAGTAAAAGTTGGTAGAACTCATTTACAAGATGCTACACCTCTTACTTTAGGACAGGAGTTTTCAGGTTATCATGCACAACTAAAACAATGTATTTTAAGAATTGAGATTGCTCTTAAAGAAATTTATAATTTAGCGCAAGGTGGAACTGCTGTTGGAACTGGGCTAAATACTAAAAAAAACTTTGATAAACAGATTGTTAGAGAAATTAGCAAAATTACAAAGCTACCTTTTAAACCTGCTACAAACAAGTTTGCGGCCTTGGCGGCTCACGATGAAATTGTTAATTTTTCAGGAACTTTAAATACTACTGCTGTATGTTTGATGAAAATTGCAAATGATATTAGATTTTTAGGTTCAGGTCCAAGAGCTGGTTATGGAGAGTTGATACTTCCTTCAAATGAACCGGGCTCATCCATTATGCCAGGGAAAGTTAATCCTACACAGTCTGAAGCTGTTACTATGGTTTGTGTAAAAGTAATAGGCAATCATAACGGTATTACGATGGCAGGTTCACATGGACACTTTGAACTAAATGTTTTTAAACCATTGATCATTCATAATATTTTGCAATCAATTGAAATTATGAGTGACTCATCAAAAACTTTTGCTCTTTATTGTGTGAAGGGGATCAAGGCAGATAAAAAAAGAATAAAACATTTATTAGATAATTCCTTAATGTTGGTAACTGCATTGGCGCCAAAAATTGGTTATGATAGGGCGGCGCATATTGCCAAAACAGCTCATAAAAATGGAACAACTTTAAAAGAAGAAGTAATCAAAGCAGGGTTAATTGATAAAAAAGAATACGATAAAATTATGAGTCCCCTTAAAATGACTAAACCTAAATAATTTAGGAAATTTCTAAAATAAAATCTTTAATTTTTTTAATATTAAAAATATTAACAAAATCTTTGTCAAAAAGAATTTTTTCAAATGATTGCTTAAAATAATTCAAATCTTCTTTTTGTGCTTTATAATCTTGATTAATTAAAATATTTTTAAAGTTTATTTTATTGTTTAAAATGTTGATATTACCCTTTGCAGTGACTTTAAGTGTTTCATTTTTATTTTTATATTTAATTGAAAATTTTTTTAAAAATTTTTTTTTATCATTTATTTTAATTAAACATTCAAAATATAAAATTGGATATTCATCTAATAAATTTATATCTCCATTGCATATAATTATATTATCTGAAATAGAAATTTTTTTTGTATAGATTAATTTTCCATACCTTAGATTAATATTTAAATTCAGATCATTTATTAAATTTCTGTCAAAATTTTTAGACTTAAAATTTATCTCATCCTGGATATTAATTTTTTTTATTAGATGCTTAGAACCGAGAATTTTTTTTAGATTGATATATTTTAATAATTTAGTATTTACATCTTCTATTTCAAAAAATGATTGAGAAGAAAAAAAAGGTCGATAAGTTATTATGCTTTCACTTTTAAATGATATATTGCTATTTCTAAAATAAGAATTAAACATTCTTAATTTTTTTTCATCTAAATTAAAATTAAATTTAAATTTTGATTTAAGCAACTTAGATTTAAAAATACCACTTATACCAGATTCTGTCTTTTTCTCATTGAAGCTAATTTGTGCATCAAATCCAGTTTTTAATATTTTGAAATTTATTTCATCATATTCTTCACTGATTTTAATTTTGAATTTTTTATCAAATAACTCACCTCTAACTATATTTTTATCATAACCATAATTTGAAAAATTTAATTTTTTTATATTTATAAATGGTGTTTCCTCTTTGCTTATTTTTAAGTTTAAATTTTTAAAAGTAAATTTGTTTTTTAAGTTATAAATATAATCAATGAAAATTTTTAAATTAGAGTCTAACAATGATATCTTACTTTTATTTATAATTATTTTATTTGCTTTGAAATTTTTATAATTATAAATATTAAATAATTTTGGATAAATAATTAAACTATCAGTATTCATGCGTAAAGAGTTGGCCTCAATTGTTATATCAACATTTTGAATTACTAAGTTTGGCTTTGGTAAAGAATTATATTTTATATTCTCATACTTATTAATTGTTAAGCCATAGTTTTTTAATAAGTAATCATTAATTTGTATATCGTTCTTTTGAATATCTAGAAAATGAGGAATCGATAAAAATAAAACCACAGAAGTAAAAAAAATTACAAAAAGGTGCCTTAAAAAAAATAAAAATTTAAATAGTGTTGAGTATTTATTGTGAATTCTTTTGTAAATTTTATTTATCATGTTTTTTATTTTTTTAACTAGTATATAAATGAAAATTCTTTCATATGGATAATATAGATAATTTAATTAAAAACCTTAACAAAGAGCAAAGAGAAGCTGTTATCAATACAGAGGGTCCAAATTTAATTGTAGCTGGTGCTGGTTCAGGAAAAACTCGAGTTTTAACAACAAGACTTATTAATATTGTTCATCAAAAGAAAGCTTGGCCTAATCAAATACTATGTGTGACATTTACTAATAAGGCTGCAAAAGAAATGCAAAATAGAGTGATGCAATATGTTAAAGGTAGCTCTAGTGCTATTCCATGGTTGGGTACATTTCATTCTATAAGCGTTAAGTTTTTAAGAAGACATGCCGAAGCCTTAGGCTACAAAAGTAACTTTACTATTTTAGATACCGATGATCAGAAAAAATTAATAAGAAATATTGTTAAAGGAGAAGATCTGGATGCAAAAAAATTTTCTCCTCAACTTATTATGTTTCATATTGATCAGTGGAAAAATAAAGGTTTGTTGCCAAAAAATGTTAAATTAGAAAAATCTAGTTCTATTATCAAATCAATTTTAAAAGTTTATGAAATTTATCAAAATAAAACTAAAGATTTGAATGCATTCGATTTTGGAGATTTAATTTTATATTGTGTAAAATTATTTGAAGATCATAAAGATATCAGAGAAATTTATCAAAATAATTTTAAATATATTCTAGTTGATGAATTTCAAGATACAAATTTTATTCAAAATAAATGGTTAAACTTGCTAGTTAATAGTGATCAAAACATTTGCTGTGTAGGTGATGATGATCAATCAATTTATAGTTGGCGAGGAGCAGAAATAAAAAATTTTTTAACTTTTGACAAAATTTACAAAAATTGTAAAGTTTTTAAATTAGAGCAGAATTATAGATCTACAAAAAATATTTTAGAAACTGCTTCCGCTTTAATATCAAATAATTCAAGCAGGGTTGGTAAGAAATTATGGTCATCAGCTAATCAAGGAGAACTGGTAAAATTAAATTGTTACAAAACAGGAAAAGAAGAAGCTCAAGGAATAAGTGATATAATTGAACATAAACTAAAAAAAAAATATTCACTCAACAATGTTTCAATTTTAGTTAGAGCTATTTATCAAACTCGAGAATTTGAAGAAAGATTTTTACAAGTAGGTATTGGATATCGAGTTTTAGGAGGAATCAAATTCTATGAAAGGGCTGAAATAAAAGATGCAGTGTGCTATTTGAGAATTATAAATCAAAAATTTGATGATTTAGCTCTTGAAAGAGTAATTGGTTCACCTAAAAGAGGTGTTGGTGAAAGTACTTTAAAACAAATATATCAATTTGGCAAAAATAATAATCTCTGCTTAGAAGACTCAATTATAAAACTTATAGAAAAAGGAGAATTTAAACCTAAAATTAAAACTTCACTTACTCAATTAATCAACATGATTATGAAATGGCGTAAAGACACCTCCAAAATAAAACATTTTGATTTATTAAAGTTAGTCCTAGATGAATCTGGTTATTCTACAATATTAAAAAATAAAAAAGATTTAGAAAACGAAAATAAGTTGGAAAATTTAAAAGAATTATTAAGAGCAATGCAAGACTATGATAATTTACAAGATTTCCTTGAGCATGTTGCTTTAGCTACCTCAATCGACCAAGAGTGGGAAGGTGCAAAAATAAATTTAATGACAATGCATGCTGCTAAAGGATTGGAATTTGATGTTGTATTTTTACCTGGATGGGAGGAAGGACTATTTCCGCATCAAAAATCTCTAGAAGAAAAAGGAGATTTTGCCTTAGAGGAAGAAAGAAGATTGGCTTATGTAGGAATTACCAGGGCAAAAAAGGAGGCCTATTTATCTTTTGCTATGAAAAGAACTTATCACGGTGATTGGATGGATGCTTTGCCATCTAGATTTATTAATGAAATTCCGGAAGATAGTGTTGAAAAAAATGAAATTAATATTGATAAAACGATTGATGATTTTGAATTTAACCAAGATAATTCTATCGAATTTGATGAAGAATATAGGAGTCCTGGATGGGATCGATATAAAAAAAATAAAGTTCTTAAATGGAAAAAATAAATAAATTAAAAAATATTTTCAAGAGTGAAAAGATAGATGGTTACATAATTCCTAAAAATGATGAATTTTTTGGAGAATATATCCCTGACTACAAAGATCGTCTAAAATATATATCTAATTTTACTGGTTCATATGGCTTTGCACTAATTTTAGATAATAAAAATTATCTTTTTGTTGATGGCAGATATACACTTCAGGCTAATAAACAATGTGGAAAATTTTTCAGTATAAAAACTATACCTCATGAACTACCACAAAAAGTTTTAAAAAATAAAAAACTACAAATTGGTTTTGACCCAAAGTTATTTACCAAAAAATCTTTAAAAATTTTTTTTGGGAAAACAAGTTGTAAATATGTTCCTTTGAATAATAATTTAATCGATAAGATTTGGATCAGAAAAAAAAGAATTTCTAAAAAAAAATTCTATATTTTACCTAAAATTTCAATTGGCGAGAGCTATAAATCAAAAATAAATAAAATTGTAAACAAATTAAAGAAAAATCAAGCTGACTGTCAATTTATTACTGCTAGTGAAAACAATGCTTGGCTTTTTAATATAAGAGGAAACGACACAAAATTTACGCCTATACCTCATAGTCATGTTTTAATTGATAATAAAAAAAACATAAATTTTTTTTGTGATTTAAATAAAATTTCAAATTCATTTAGAAAAATATTTAGTAAAGTTAAATTTATTAACATTAACAATATAGAGACGATCCTATCAAAAATTTATAAAAAAAAAGTAATAATAGATAAAAATACATGTTCTATCTTTTATGAAAATTTTATTTTTAAAAATAATGAAATACTTAATCAGCAAGATCCTATTTATGCTTTGAAAGCAGTAAAAACAAAAAAAGAAATTAACAACATTAAAAATGCACATATTTATGATGGGGCAGCTTTAACGAAGTACTTATTTTGGCTAAAAAATAATTTTCTCAAGAAAAAAATTACTGAGATAAGTGCTGAAAAAAGATTATTAAGTTTTAGAAAAAAAAATAAGAACTTTAATTTCTTAAGTTTTCCAACAATTTCAGGTACTGGTCCTAATGGAGCTATTATTCATTATAAAGCTACAAAAAAATCAAATCGAAAATTAAAAAAAGGTGATATTTATCTAGTAGATTCTGGTGGTCAATATAACTATGGCACTACGGATGTAACGAGAACAATCTCTTTAGATAATTCTAGTAAAAGAATTAAAAATATTTTTACAAGAGTTCTTAAAGGACATATAGCTGTCGCAAACTTTAATCTTAAAAAGAACACTACGGGTTCAATGATTGATACAAATGCGCGTAAATACTTAAGAGAAATTAATTTAGATTACGCTCATGGAACAGGCCATGGTGTTGGGTATTTTTTAAATGTACATGAGGGTCCTCATGCAATTTCGAAAAGTAACACTGTAAATTTTCAAGAAGGTATGATTGTTTCTAATGAACCTGGTTATTATGAAAAAAATAATTTTGGGATAAGAATTGAAAATTTAATCTATGTTAAAAAAAATAAACAAAAAAATTATTTTGATAACTTAACTATGGCCCCGATTGATAAAACATTGATAGATATAAAAATGCTTAATAAAGTAGAAAAAAAATGGTTAAATAATTATCACAAGAAAGTGTTTGATAATCTTAAAAAATTTATGAATAAATCAGAAATTTTAGAGTTAGATAAATCTTGCTCTGCCATCTAAAACTTTTTCCATTCTTTTTCTAATATAATTTTAATATTCAATTTTTTTGCTTGATCAATTTTTTTTTTGGTTGGTTTATTTTCCCCAACAACCAAAAAGTCTAATTTTTTAGAGATAGAACCTAATACTTTACCGCCATTATTTTCTACGATTGTTTTGGCTTCTGATCTACTCATGTTTTTAAATCCTCCTGTAAACATTATTTTTTTATTAGAAAACTTTCCATTAACATTAGGCGCTATGTAATTTTTTATTGTTAATTTGCTAATTAATTGTTGAACTATCTTAGTATTAATTTCATTCAAAAAGAAAATGTTAATAGAGTCAATTTGTGTTTCTCCAATTCCATCAAGTTCAACAAGGTTTATTAAAATTTTTTTCCTACTGTCAAATTTAAAAAGTTTTGTAAATTCTTTAATTGTACCAAAAAAACCAGCTAAAATTTTTGCATTTTCTTGACCGATGTGTCTTATTCCGATTGAAAAAATAAATTTCTCTAATGATATAAATTTTGATTTAGTAATAGCTTTTTTTAAATTATCGATAGAGAGGCTTCCCCAACCTTCAAGCTTTCTTATTTTGCTATAGTCTAATTCAAAAATATTTGCTGGTTCTTTAATAATGTTTAAGTCCCATAACTGTTCTATTACTTTTTTGCCAAGACCATCAATATTGAAAGCTTCTTTTGAAACTATATGTTTAAGCTTTTCCTTTGCGGTAAATTTGCATTCATAACCTTTTGGACATCTTCTTATAGCATCATTTTTTTTTGTACTTTTACTAAAATCCTTTTTTGTTTCTGAGCCGCATAAACATTTAGTTGGAAAAATAAATTTTTTAGTTTTGTTATCTCTTTTTGAACTATCTACAGAAACTACTTGGGGAATCACATCTCCAGCTCTTTGTATTTCAATTGTATCTCCAACTCGAATATCTTTTCTCTTAATTTCATCCTCATTATGTAGAGTTGCATTTGATACCACTACCCCTCCAACTGTAACTGGTTCTACCTTGGCCACAGGTGTAATAGCTCCAGTTCTTCCTACCTGTATAATAATATCTTTAATTACCGTGACTGCTTTTTCTGCAGAAAATTTATATGCAGTTGCCCATCTTGGTGAATTCGATGTGTTTCCTAATCTTTTTTGTAAATTTAAATCATTGACCTTATAAACTAGCCCATCAATATCATAGTTAAGAGAAGATCTAAGTGCATCAATTTTTGAATGAAAATTTTCTACTTCGTCAATACCATTTATAATTTGAGAAAATGGATTTGTTTCAAAACCCCACTTTGTAATTATGTCTAAGAACTCCGACTGTTTTTTTAAAGTCATTGGTTCTAAAATTCCAAAACCATATGCAAAATATTTAAGAGGTATTTTAGAAGTAACGCTAGGATCTTTCTGTCTGAGTGATCCTCCAGCAGCATTTCTTGGATTAGCAAATTTATCTTTGATTTTAAAAAAATCTTTTTTACTTATAAATATTTCGCACCTTACTTCTAATAAATTAGGTGGATTTCTTTCTTTAATTTTTTTCGGAATATTTTGAATTGTTTCTAAATTTTTTAAAATATTTTCACCGGTAATGCCATCTCCTCTTGATAAACCTCTAATTAAAATTCCTTTTTTATAAACAAGAGATGCAGATATTCCGTCTATTTTTGGTTCGGCAATTAGTTCTATATTTTCTTTTTTAGCATTTAAAAAATTTTTAATTTTTTTATGAAAATCCTCCATATCTTCTTTATTAAAAGCATTGGTCAATGAGAGCATTGGACTTAAATGTTTTATTTTTTCAAATTTATTTGAAGGCTCAGCCCCAATGATTTTATCAATAGAGTCAATTTCTTTTAAATATGAATATTTTTTTTCTAGTTCTAGAATCTCTTTTTTAATTTTATCATATTCTGAATCTGAGATTTTTGGATTATCTTTTATAAAATAAGATTTATTATGTTCTTTTATATTTTTAATTTTTTTTTTATATAAATTTATAATATTTTTTTTTTCTTGCATTGATTATTTTATCAATTTTATTAACTTTTTTAAGATGCCTTTTTCTTTTTTTCTCTCTTTCGATATTAAATTTTTTTTTATTTCATATTCTTTATTTAAAATTTTATATGACTGCTGAAACCATTCACTGGAATTATAATTATATCCTAAAATATTTGCATATTTTTTTGCTTCGGTTTCTAAACCAAGATGGTAATGAATTTCAACTAATCGATGAAGCGCCTCTTCGATAAAAATCGTTTTATCGTACTTTTCAACAATTATTTTTAGTCTATTGATTGCAGGTATCCATTTTTGAGTTGAAATGTAATGTTTAGATACAAATAATTCTTTTGCAGCCAATTGGTTTTGAATTAAATCTTTCTTAAACTTAAGGTCTATCGCGTAATCTGAATTAGGATACTTGTTAATAAAAAGATCAATACGTCTATCAGCTTCTAGCAATGGTTTTAGGTCTTTTTTTTCATCTGTTATTTGTTCAAAATAAATAATTGCTAAAAGGTAGTTAGCATAAATTACATTTTTGTCAGATGGATAATTTTTAAGATATCTTTCAAGGTTTTGAATAGCCTCATTATAAAAATTTATTCCATAAAGAGAGAAGCTTGACATAATTGCAGCCTTTGCTGCTAGATCTACATTTTTAAAATTAATTTCTGCTTCAGAAAATTTTTTATTCGCATAAAAAAAATCATTTCTTTCAAATGCTTCTAATCCCTCTGCGTATAATTTATAAGCATCTACAGTAATTGTTGGTTCATAAATTGCCTTTTTATTTTTGGAACAAGAATTTAAAGTAAATATTAAGCAAATAGCTAAAAGTATTCTGATAAACATAATTAAATTAATATCAGATTAATTTGAAAATAATATATTTAATGTATGAAATTAAGCGTTTACAGCTATTTTTGTTAATGGTTCTAAATTTTCTTTTTTTGCAATTATAACATCATTTAGCTCTATGCTCGAAGTGGCTATTGGAGATTTTAGTAATTTTCTTAAAAACATATTAGTCAGCTCATGACCTCCTTGGTCGCACTTAACTTTTCCAAGTATTCTATAACCTGATAATAAAAAATCTCCTGCTAAATCTAAAATTTTATGATTCACAAATTCTTTTTCGTTTCTTAGACCTCCATCGTTTAAAACTTTATCTTTATCTACCACAATTGCGTTTTGAAGCGATCCGCCTTTAGCCAAACCAATTTTTTTTATTTTTTCAATATCTTCAAACAAACAAAAAGTTCTAGACTCAGCAACCTCGTTTAAATCTGCAGTTTGAAAGTTTACACAATTTTTTTGTTTACCAATAATTTTATTGTTGTAATTTAATTCAAATTCAACTTCAAATGAATTATCATTTGGTTCAATTGATATTTTTCTTTCTCCATCTAATAACTCTACTTTATCTAAAACTTTTAAGTATTTTCTTTTTTTATTTAATATTTTAATTTCATTTTTTTTAAAAATCTCTAAGAAATTTTTTGCTGATCCATCCATAATTGGAACTTCTTCATTATCTATTTCAATTATAGCATTATCTATTTCGTTAATATAAAGTGCAGCAAGCAAATGCTCCACGGTTGATACCTTTGCGCCATATTTATTTTTTAGGGTTGTACAAAGCTTTGCCGAAGAAACATAATCGTATTTTGCTTCGACTAAATTATTTTTATTTAAATCAGTTCTTTTAAATATTATTCCTTGATTTTCCTCTCCCGGAATAATTGTTATTTTTGAACTTTTACCCGAATGTAGGCCTACACCCTTAAAACTAATTGGTTTATTGAATGTTTGTTGGTAAATCTTCTGCATATGCGCCTTTATACAGATATTTTTGTTTTCCTTTAAAACAACTAATGTTTCTAAAAATAACAGTTATTAATCAAATAAAGCACTAAAAAACCTCGCAATTAATGACTTTTTTGAATTTATTACTGGAACTGCCTCTTTTTTCCAACCAAAGTTAACGAGTTTATTTACAGTATTCATTAGGCTTTCAGTGGAAATATTTTCTACACTTTTTACAGTAAAATTATTATTTTTTGATAAGTGCTGAAAATAAGAATTCTTAAAACATTTAAAATGTGAAATATCTTTAATTGTTAGAAAAATTACTTTTTCTTTCCTACTGAAACCTTTTAAATTTATATTGCTAATTAATAATTTATCTAAAAGCTCTTTAATTCTGGCTTCTGCTATATCTAATAATAATTTTTTCTTAATCTTGATATAGTTTTCATTTTTAAAGAAGTCTTTTTCAATCAATTCATCTTCTAAAGAAATTTTATTTAAAATAGAGCTATTTATGATCTTTTTTACAATGTCTCTTTTTAAAGAGGTGACTTTACATATATCACTGACAATTAAATCAGAGCCAAAGTCAAAAATTTGCTCGAATTTTAATGCATCATTTTCACAATAGGTAATCTGAGAATTTTTTTCATTCATTTGAAGGTAAAAAAAAGTATCATGATCCAGATAGGTATCACTAATATGTGTGTTCTCTGCAAAACTTTTAAATAAAATTTTTTTTATTTTTAAATTACATTTTTCAAAAATATTGTTCAGATTTTTGTAATCATTATTATTTATTAAGCAAAAGGATAGCTCATGAGCGTAAAAATCTCCAAATAATCCAATAGGAAGATTTTCAATTTTTTTTTTGTCTAAGAAATATTTTGAGTTGAAAATATGAAGTATTGTTTTCTTTTTTTCTAATTCATCAATATTAGATTTTAAAGAGTTAAGTATATATGTAATATTTTCTTTTAAGATTTGCGATCCATTCAATTTTTTAAATCCTGTTAAATTTATGAAAGAACAATTAAAATTATTAATTATTAAAACTGACTCTTTGAAAATAAAATTTATTTTTTGTTCAATTGAATAAATGTTATTTTTAATTGTATTAAAAGTTAAATCAAAATCTGTTATTTGATTATTATCTACACCCTGTAAAGGAACTACATATTTATAAATAATTTTAAAGTGTTTATTTTCATCCTCATCACCAACAACAAAGGTATAGTCTGATTTATTTATTTCTATAAAAAGTGTTGGAGAATAAATTAACATGATTTACCTTAATATAAGTTGATTATTAATTCTATAATCAAAAACTTTATATTCATTAAAATTATTTTTTCCTCTTATATCTAAAAAATTTTTCAAACTTTTTTTATAATTTTTGGATGGTAATTTTATTACTCTTTTTGTATTGGTTTCAATATCCCATCTATTTGATTCATATAAGAAGTATTTTTTTATTAATTCAAGTGGAAAATTAGTTTCTTTTAAATTTTTGTAAAGAATTTTAAATTTATCTTTGGTTCCATAAATTACAGGTAAATATTCTGAATTCTCTAAATAAGTATAATCAATTAAATCAAAACTTTCACTTAAATAGAATTTTTTTTTTTTTTTATATAAAATTGCAATTGGTTTTTTTTCAAATATTTTAATTTTTAATTTGTTTGGATATATTTTTTTTATTTCAATACTTTTAACAAAATATAAATTTTTTAATTTATTTTCAATTAGAGCTGAATTAAGAAAGAATATATTAGAACCATATAAAAAGGTTAGATTATTTGTAATCTCTTCTTCTTTTAAAATAAAATTATTATTTATCTTTATTTCTTTTATCGTAAAAATAGAACTTAAAGTTAATTTTTGAGGTGTATAAGTGCTAAGTAATACTAGCATGATTAATGCAATTACTAATCGTTTTTTCATCTATTGATAGTTGCATCCAATAAGATTTTCTCAACCAAATTTTCAAAACTTAATCCTTTGTAATTGGCAATTTCAGGAACTAATGAAAGATTTGTCATTCCTGGCTGCGTATTAATCTCTAAAAGATTAAATTTATTATTTAGAAATTTAAAATCTGATCTTGTCACTCCTTTGCATCCTAAAACTTCGTGTGTTTTTTTGGCGATGGCAAGTACTTCAATATATTTTTTTTTACTTAACTTAGCTGGCATGATATGCTTTGTTTTTGCTTCTTTAGTATATTTTGCCTTGTAGTCATAAAATAATCTTTTTGGAATAAGCTCTATAGCTCCCAATGAAATTCCATTTATAACAGCAACTTGTATTTCTTGTCCTCCTATATATTCTTCAAAAATTAATTGGTCGTACTTTTTAAAAAGTTTTTTAACTTTTTTAATTAAGCTTATATTATTTTTACAAACTTTAACGCCTAAACTAGACCCTTCATTAATAGGTTTTATTACGATGGGATATTTAATTTTATTACTAATTATTTTTTTCTTCAATTCATTGATGTTAAAAAAATCTCTATTTATTACAAAAAATTTAGGTGTTTTTATTTTATTTTTTATAAATATTTCTTTAGAAATTATTTTATTCATAGCATTGTGAGAAGCTATCACTCCTGAATGCGTATAAGGTATCTTTAAATATTCAAAATAACTTTGAGCTATTCCATCTTCTCCATCTTTGCCATGTAGTGCGTTAAAAATTACATCTACTTTATTCTTATTAATTAAATTGAAATTTTTAAATTTAGGATCAAAAACTGAAACATTATATTTTTTTTTTTTAAGAGCTTTGATGCAAGCTTTTCCACTTTCCAAACTGACAGCTCTTTCTCCGGAATTTCCACCCAAAATAACTAGAACATTTCTAAATTTTTTTTTATTCACCGACTATTTTAATCTCTAATTCAAGATTAACTCCTGTTTTACCATGAACTAATTTTTTCACCTTATTAATCAATTTTTCAATATCAGTTGATTTTGCATTTCCGTTATTTACAAAAAAATTACAATGTTTTTTTGAAATTATTGCGTCTCCCTCTTTAAGATTATCGCAACCTGATTCTTTTATCAGCATCCATGCCTTTTTATCTTTACTAATATTTTTAAAAGTACTTCCGCATGTTTTAATTTGACTAGGTTGAGATATTTTTTTTTTTCTAATAAATTCAAATTGTTTTTTTTGTATTTCATCTTTGTTGCTGATTGATCCTTTAAATTTAGCTGAAATTATAATTAAATTTTCAGGTAAATTAGTGCCTCTATATAAAAATTTTATCTTTTCTTTTTTAATTTCTTTTAAAGTAAAATTATTTCTATCAATTACTTCAATTGACAGTAGAACTTTAGATATATCATTTTCGTAACAACCGCTATTCATGATAATTGCGCCACCAACAGATCCTGGTATGCAGGATAAAAATTCTAAATTTCCTATGTTGTTTTCTTTAGCAAAGTTAGCAACTTTACGGTCTAAGGTAGATGCACCTGTTTCTATAATATTTTCACTAATTAATTTTGTATACGAAAAATTACTTCCTAGTTTTACAACAACACCTTTAACTCCTCTATCTCTAAACAAGGTATTAGAGCCAGCCCCTAAAATTGTAATTTTTAAATTATTTTTTTTTGCTTCAGTAAAAAATTCTATAAGTTGATTTTTGTCATCTGGCTTAAAAAAAAATTCAGCATTTCCACCTAAATTAAACCAACTATAATTAGACAAATTTACGTTTTGACTAAAATTATTACCGAATTTTTTTTTAAATATTTTTTCTATATTCATAAAGAAGTTTTAAGGCCTATTATCCACTTTGATATGATTCCAGCACCCATGCCGATCACTATTTCGTCACTAATCAGGTTTTTTCTAAAATATTTACTTAATTCAATTTCATTTCTAACTATAACAACTTGAGTTTTTGAATTTTTAGCAATTTGGTTTGAAAATTTAATTAGATTAAATTTTGGATTTCTCTTTTCCCCCGCAGCATAGAGCGGGCATATAATTACTAAACTAGACTTAGAAAAACACTTGGAAAATTCTTTTTTTAAAGACATTACTCTAGAATATCGATGAGGTTCGAAAACGCTAATAATTTTTCTTGTAGGATTTACATTGTGCACCCCATCTAAAATTGAATTTATTTCAGTAGGGTGATGAGCATAATCATCGTAAAAATCATTTTTATTTTTTGAAAATACCTTGGTCATTCTTCTTTGTACTCCAGAAAAATTTTTTAAAGACTTTTTAGCTATATTTTGGTTAGCTCCTAAATTCAAACAGACTATAAAGGCTGCCGCTGAATTGAGTACATTATGTTTTCCGAGTAGTTTTACATTTATATTTTTGATTTTTTTGATTTTTTTTTGTCTATCTTTGAATATTAAGTCAAATCTTGTACTGTCAAAATTATATTTTATATTATCGATTTGGTAATGAGCTTCATTGCTCTCACCATATGTTAAAATATTTTTATTTCTAATTCTATTTAAAATTTGTCTAATATTTTTATTATCCATGCAAATGATTGCTTTTCCAGTTGGTGGAGTTTTATTTATAAACTTTATGAATGAATTTTCTAAATTTTTATAATTTTTATAAAAATCTAAATGTTCATAATCAATATTAGTTACAATAGAGTAATTTATTGGTAGTTTTAAAAAACTGCCATCAGACTCATCAGCTTCTAGAATTGCCCAATCACCTTTTCCAAGCTTTGCATTACTTTTAAGAGAATTAATTACTCCACCATTTATAATTGTTGGGTCTAGTTTTTGGTCAGATAGTATTTTTGCAACTAAGGATGTTGTGGTGGTTTTTCCATGTGATCCTGTAACTATAATATTTTTTTTTAAAGACACGGCATCAGCTAAAACTTCAGCTCTAGAATAAATAGGAATTTTATTTTTTTTTGCATACATGATCTCAATGTTATTGTTTTTTATTGCTGTCGATTTGACGCAAATACTAGCTTTTTTAATATTGCTTGGAGAATGTCCTATGAATATTTTAATTCCAGATTTTAAACAACTTGAAGTATTTTTATTTTTATTTTGATCGCTTCCTTGAATCCTAAATCCCATATTTTTCATTATTTGTGCAAGCCCACTCATACCTATTCCACCTATACCAACAAAGTGAATTAGATCTTTTTGACCTAAATTAATTTTTTTCATTTATAATTTTTCTATATGAGTTTTAATATTATTAAAAACATTTTTGTCAGAATATTGACGTTGATGTTCCAAAATTTGTTTTATTAAATTCTTATTATTAAAAATAGATTTAATTAGGTCATACAATTGATTGTCTATGTCGTGTTCATTCAGTAAAAAACCAAACTTTTTTTTCTGATAATATATAGCATTTTTAAATTGATGGTTATCTGCGGATGTTGGTAGTGGTATGGAGATAAATGGAATTTTGATATTAATTAATTCCCCTAATACAGATGCTCCTGCACGAGTAATTACTAAATTGCTTTTAACGTAATAATCTATAATTTTAGGTGTAAAATTAAATATTTCATGTTCTAAGTTCACTTTTTTATAAAACTCAGATAATTGTTGATTCTGGTCATTTTGACATTGTTGATAAATCTTAATTGGTATTTTAGAATTTTTTAATTTTACAAAAACTTTAGGAAGTTTATCTGCAAATATTTTAGCGGCTTGACTGCCTCCGAGAACTAGAACCTTAATATGATCAAGATTGTTATATTGAGCATTTTGATTTTTAGAATTAATTATCTCTTCTCTTAAAATATTTCCTATTTCAAAAATTTTATAATTATATTTTTTTGGAATATTTTCGGTTTCTTTATAAGAGACAAATATTTTTCTTGCCAAAGGTAATAAAAATTTATTAGCTTTTCCAATAATGAGGTTATTTTCATAAATTACAAACTTAATTTTTAAAATTGCTGCAGCAATACACATTGGAAAAGATGAGTAGCCTCCCATTCCAAGTACAACTGCAGGCCGGTTGAATAATAAAAAAATTAAAGACCTTATTATTGAAAAAAAAATTATTGTCATTGAAGATATAAATTTTAAAAGATTTTTTTTTATTAAAGGAGATGAAAAAATTCGAATTGTTCTTATATTTTTATAATCTTTTATAAAGTTGAATCCTCTATTGTCTGTAGCTAGTTTAACATCATAATTGTTTTTAACAAGATGACTTGCTAAACTATAGGCAGGGAAAACATGTCCGCCTGTTCCTCCTGTAGCAATTAGTATCTTTTTTTTTTTAATCATATAGATGAGACTTGTTTTTTGTAAAATTTAATACTAATCCTGCCAACACTGCACTTCCCATCAGGGATGAGCCACCATAACTTAAAAAAGGCAATGTCATTCCAGTAGTAGGTATTAAGTTAGTATTAACCCCCGCATGAATAAAAGTTTGAAAAATTAGTAAAGTAGCTAAACCACAAAGTGAAATTTTAATAAAATCATCATCTTGATTAGAACAATTTTTTATTATTCTAAAAGAAATATATAAAAAAATTATTACTATCATTACAGAAACTATAGATCCATATTCTTCTGTTATTATGGCAATTACATAGTCTGTATGAGCCTCAGGAACTCTTTCTTTTAATATTCCTTCTCCCATGCCCTCACCTGTAATCCCCCCTAATTTGATTGCGTCTAAAGCTGCAGATGATTGAAATTTATCTCCTTGATTAGGATCAAGGAATGCAACTAGTCTATTAATAATATATCCAAATTTTTCAGGCAATAAATATAATAAGAATATTAATGAAATTAAAAAAACTAAAAAAAATCCTATTATATAAAAAATACTAACTCCAGAAACAAAAACGGTAAACACCCAGCTTCCTATTAATAAAATGGATTGTCCAAGATCAGGTTGATCAACCAACAATGCTATTACCACAAATAAAAGTAGAAAACTAAAAAAATACTGAATCTGGGAATCTTTTAATTTTTCTAAAGTTAAAATTTTCACAGTCATAAGTATAAAAAACGGTTTTAATATTTCAATTGGTTGTAGTCTAAAAAAATACATATCTATCCAACGTGTAGCTCCTTTTACTTCTACTCCAAATATTGGAACAAGAACGAGAAAAAGAAATGACAAAACAAAAAGAGGAGTAGTAAGTTTTTTTAGGAGCGAAGAGTCAATTATTGAAATAGTAATCATAACTAATAAAGCTAAAATTACAAAAATTAAATGTTTTGAAAAAAAAAAATAATAATCTTTGTTTAATCGTTCACCAGCTAGCGAAGATGTTGAAGAAAATGAAAAAAATAAACCAAGAAAAAGTAATAAAAGAAAGCTTAGTAATATTTTTTTATCTATATTTCTCCAGTAATTTAATATCTTAAATTTATATGAATTTTCTAGCATATAATATACATAGTTTTTTAAATTCGTCTCCTCGATTTTCAAAATTTTTAAATTGATCATATGATGCAGCAGCCGGACTTAATAGAATAGTTGCATTTTTTTTTGTCGAAGATTTTATATCTTTAAATATTTCAAGTAATGTATTTTTAATATCAGTTGTTATTGAAAAATTTATTTGATTGCTAAGTTGTTTTTTAAAAAAATTTATATTTTTTCCAATTATGTAGCTTTTCACAATATTTTGTTTAATATTAGCTAAATTAATTTTATCTTTTTTTTTTGGTAAACCTCCAATAATCCAGTAAATATTTTTACTATTTAATAGTGCGTACTTTGTTGCCTCAAAGGAAGTAGCTTTTGAGTCATTAATGAAAATAATATTTTTCTTTTTTAAAAAAATTTCATATCTGTGAGGTAGACCAATAAATGAATTAATTGAATTAATAAAATTTTTTTCTTTTATTTTTAATAATTTAGAAAATGTGTAAACAAAATTCATATTTTCATCATTAATACTTAATTTAAGATATTGATTTTTGACTTTATCTTTTATTTTAAGATAGTTTTTTAATTTAGGAGTTAGTAGTTTGCCTGAAAAGTCTCTTTCTTTATAAATTTTTTTAAATTTTTTATTAATTAAAGCATATTGGTTTTTTTTTTGATGAATAAAAATTTTTAATTTTGAATTTTTATAATTTAAAAAATTTCCATGCCAATCTAAATGATCATTAGTTATATTTAACAAGACAGCGTAATCTGGTTTAATAAATTTTGAGTGTGATAGTTGAAATGATGAAATTTCTATAATTACATATGAATTTTTCATAATTTTTAAATTTAAAATAGGATTACCAATATTCCCCCCCAATAAAATTTTAAATTGATTTTTTTTAAGTAGATGATGAATTAATTTACATGTTGTTGACTTTCCATTAGTCCCAGTAACCACAATACTTTTAAAGTCTTTATTAATTAAATAAAAAAGATCAATATCTGTAATAATTTTTTTTTTAAATTTTACTAAATATTTTTTTTCAATAAGACTAATACCTGGGCTTAAAATTATATAGTCAACATTTCTTAATGTTTTTTTTAAATTTCGAGCTCTTTTATTTTTAAATAATTGTTTTTGTTTATCATCCCAGACTTTGAAATTTTTAATATTTTTCTTTAAGAAAAATTTTACTACTGATTGCCCAGATAATCCTAATCCGTAAACGAGAAATGAAAATTCATTAAGATTTTTATCAGAATACATTTTTTATCGTAATTTTAATGTAGCTAATCCAACTAGTGCTAGGATAATAGCAATAATCCAAAAACGTATTACTATTGTTGACTCGGCCCATCCTTTTTTTTCAAAATGATGATGTATAGGAGCCATTTTAAATATTCTTTTACCTGTCAATTTAAAAGAAACTACCTGAATAATAACAGATGCTGTTTCTAAAACAAATAATCCCCCAATTATTGCTAAAACAATTTCATGCTTGACAATAATAGCTACCGCTGCAAGTGACCCTCCTAAAGAAAGTGAACCCGTGTCACCCATAAAAATTTTAGCAGGCGGTGCATTATACCAAAGAAAACCTAAGCATGAACCAACAATAGAGCCACAAAAAATTGAAAGCTCACCAACATCAGGGATATATTGGATTTGAAGATAGTCAGAAAAAATTGTATTTCCTACAACATATGAAATTAATGTAAAAGACAACGCCACCAACATTACTGGCACAGTAGCCAACCCATCCAGACCATCAGTCAGATTCACTGCATTCGAAGCTCCAATAATCACAAATAAACCAAAAGGAATAAAAAAAATTCCCATATGCCAAATTAAGTTTTTAAAAAAAGGAAAATAAAGATTGTAGATATAATCATGATCGGAAAATGTTATTATAATAGATAATGCTATCGCGCTTATTACAAGTTGACCTAAAAATTTATATTTGGATTTAAGACCTTGTGAATTTTTTAACTTAATCTTCAAAATATCATCCAATAAACCCAGGCCCCCTAAACTTAAAGAAACAAATATCATTGTCCAAACATATATATTGCTTAAATCAGCCCACATTAGAGTAGTAATAATAATACCAATAATGATAATTACACCTCCCATAGTAGGTGTCCCAGTTTTTTTTATGATGTGATCTATAGGTCCATCTTGTCTAATTGGACCGGTTATCATTTTTTCAGAAAATATTTTTATTAGAGGTCCACCAATAATAAACACGATCACAAGAGATGTAATAACAGATAAACCAGTACGAAATGTTAAATATTTAAAAACATTTAAAAAAGAATATTGATCAATTAATGAGGTTAATAAATTAAATAACATTTAAACCTTTAATCATTTTTTTGCTTAAAGTATTTAAGCCAGTTGCATTAGAGCCTTTTATCATAAGATGATCATTATTATTTATTACGTTATTCAACACTAAATCTATATCATCTTTATTTTGTAAAATATTTCCTTGTTTGCTTTTATGTAGATTTTTATAAGTGAAAAGAGTTTTTTCACCCTTAATGAATACTTTATCGATATTAGAGTTGTTAATAACTCTAGATAAATTTCTATGATACTTTTCCGATTTGTGACCTAATTCAAGCATATCTCCCAATATCAAATATTTTTTAAAATTTTCTTTTTTGATTGAATTAAAATTATTAATTGCATTTTTTACTGAAAGCGGATTTGCATTATAACTTTCGTCTATTAATTTAAATTTTTTATTATATCTTAAGATAGAGTGCACTTTACCCCTTCCCTCAGTTGGCTCAAAATTTTTAAATTTTTTCTTGATTTTTTTTAAGTTAAGTTTTAACTCTTTAATAACAGCCAATGAAGCCAATACATTGTAAATATTCAGATTTTTCATTTCTAAATCTATTTTTTCATTCATTACTTGTAAAAAAAATTTTGTAAAAATTTTTCCTTTAACAATTTTAAGAGGGAAAATATCTGCTGTTTTGTTTTGACCAAAAGTCACTATTTTAAGTTTTTTAGATCTCGCTTTTTTGCTTAGGTAGTTAAAAAATTTATCATCTCGGTTTATTATAATTGTTCCATTTTCTTTTATGTTGTCAATAATTTCAGCCTTGGCTCTGGCAATGCCATAAATATTCTTGAAATTTTCTATGTGTGCCTCACCGATATTCGTGATAATTCCAATATGGGGCTGTATTAGTCGAGAAAGATTTTTAATTTCATTCTTTTTACTCATGCCTACTTCGAACACGCCATACTTATTCCCCGTACTTAAATTAGATAAACTTATAGGAACACCAAAATGATTATTAAAAGATCTAGGAGAAGAATAGGTATTGTCAAAACTTTGTAGCAAATGCTTAACTAAATTTTTAAGAGATGTTTTTCCAGCACTGCCAGTAATTGCTATTATTTTAGCTAGAGAACTTTGTCTTTTAAGTTGTGCAAATTTTTTTAAGAATGAAATTTCATTTTTTACTTTAATAGTTTGTTTTTTATATTTTTTTAAAACTTTAGAAGAAACTATGTATCTAGCACCTTTTTTTAGAGCGTTTGGAATGAATTCATTTCCATCGTTATTCTGGCCTTTGATTGTCAAAAACAAATTATTTTTTTTAACCATTCTTGAGTCGATTGCAATTCCGTCAAAGTTATCTATATTAATTTTGTCAACAAGTTTTTTTATTAGTAACTTGTTTTGTAAATAATTTTGTTCTTTTTTTGCTAATTGTTTAATTTTTAATTTTAAACTTTTTACAATTTTTTTATCTGAAATATGAAGTATTTTTTTTTTATAAATCTGTTTGCTTTCATGTCCTTTGCCGGCAATCAATACAACTTCATTTGGTTCTGAATTAGTAATAGCCTTTCTGATAGCTTTAGCTCTGTCTCCAATGTTAAAACACTTGTCAGAACTAATTCTTTTTATAATCTCATTCCTTATTTTTCTTGGATCTTCATTTCTTGGATTGTCATCAGTAACATAAATTTTTTTTGAATACTCATTTGCAATTTTTGCCATTAATGATCTTTTCTTTTTATCTCTGTCTCCCCCACAGCCAAAAACTAAAGATATATTTTTTCCAAAATTGGCTTCTAAAGATCTTAATACTTTTGATAGGGCATCAGGTGTATGGGCATAATCAACAAAAACTTTTATATTATTTGAAAATGTTCTTACTAGTTCTAGCCTGCCATTTATATCTTTGATTTTTTTAAGAGATTTAAATATTTTTTCGTCTTTTAAACCACATAGCTTAGCGGCTTCAATTGCCATGGCTAGATTTTTTATCTTAAAATCATTATTCGCACTCCAAGTAACATTGCTGATTTTTTTTATTGTTTTGTCTATTTCTTTTATTTTTAGGATTCTTTTTTTTGCTATATTTTTTAAAATAAGAAATTCATCAATATTTTGATCTGTTATAATACTGGTATTTTTTTTCAAAATTTTCTTGAACAATATTAACTTTGCATTAAAGTAGGATTTCATTGTTTTATGATAATCTAAATGATCTTGACTAAAATTAGTGAAGATTGCTCCTTTAAAGTTAATATGAGGAAGTCTATCTTGATCTAGGCCATGACTTGAGGCTTCAATAATAACATTATCAATATTTTTTTTTTTTAAAAATTGTAAATATTTATGAATTGAAATTGTGTCTGGAGAAGTAAGTCCGGTTTTAATAATTTTATTTTTATATTTAACTCCAAAGGTTCCTACTGAAGCAACAGAAATATTATTTAAAGATAATATCTGATAAAATAAATCAGCAACAGATGTTTTGCCGTTGGTTCCTGTAACTGCAATTATATTATTTGGTTTAAATTTATAAAATCTTGAAGAAACTTTGCTTACTAAATTTCGTATATTTTTACGTTTTAAAACTGTAATTCTTTTATCCTGACAATTAAAGTTATTTGAACATACTATTACTATTGCACCCCTGTTAATTGCATCTTGAATAAAATTTTCACCATTATTATTATTTCCTTTAATAGCAAAAAAAATATGTCCTTGCTTTACTTTTTTACTATTTGTAGAGAGACCTGAAATTATAATCTTTTTTTTTTTTTCAGGAACTTTGTTAATTAATTTTTTCAACAACATATTGGTTAGTAAACTCTTTGTTATTTATGGCTAAAATTGGTCCAATTTTCTCTATTATTTTGCCAGCAGTATAAACAGAGTTCCAACCAGATGTGTTATAAGGCGCTTTAGTCTTTACGCCTCTGTAGTCATAAATTAAATTTTTATTAATTTGTGGATTTTCTAACATAACAAGTAAAGTGTATTTTGGTTTATTTGTTGGAAATACAGAAATAAAAGTATTTATTCTATCTTTTTTCTCTCTGTAACCCTCTGCAGTTCCAGTTTTTCCTCCAACATAATAGCCACTCTTATTTGCAAAAAAAGCTGTACCATTTTCACTCGAAACAACTTTTCTTAAAATATTGTTAACTGTACTGCTTGTATTTTTTGAAATTATGTTTTTTGAAGCTAATTTTTTTTTTTTTTTAATCAAACTTGGTTTTATTAATTTACCACCGTTAGCTATGGCTGCATAAGCAGAAGCTGCTTGTACAGGTGTGGTTGTAATTCCATGACCAAAAGATATTGTTTCTAATTTACACTTATTCCATTTAATTTTATGTGGCACACCCACTTCCTCTATTTCTAATTCCGGACTTTTTAACATTTTTGTATTTTCTATAAATTCCTTAAACTTTTTTTCTCCAATTTTTTTTGCTAAAATTACTGAACCTACATTTGAAGATCGAATTAAAATTTCCTCGACAGATAAATTTTTTGGGTGCTCTTTCATATCAGAAATTTTATGAATGGAACATTTAAGACTTCTTGGTATATTTTTTATGACTGTTTTGGCTGTAACCAATTCATTTTCTAAAGCTAGTGCAATGGTGAAAGTTTTAAAAATCGAGCCAAGCTCGTAAACGTTCTTTGTAATTTTATTAGTATATTTTTTGTCATTAACAGACAGTCTTTTATTAATATTAAAATTTGGCAATGAAACTAACGAGAGGATATCTCCGCTATTTACGTCCATTAGTAAGGCGCCGCCTCCCGTGGCGTTAAAAGTTTTAATGGAATCATTTAATTCTTTACTAATTATATATTGAATATTGGTGTCTAAAGTTAAAATAAGTGGTTTTTTTATGAGCTTTTTATTCTTAAGCTCTCTATCAAAATATTTTTCAACTCCAGAAATACCATAATTATCATAATCAACTTGACCAACTACATCATGATTAAATAAATTCCCATGTGTATACATTCTTGCCTGAAAACTCTCAAATTTTATAGCTTTTTCACCCAAAGCCCAAAACCTTTCTCGCTCAGACTGGTCAACTCTTTTCTTTAAATAAAAATAATTACCATCATTCAATTTTTCCTCAATTTTATTGAGAGGTAATTCTGGAAAGTTTAGTCTCAATTTCAATATGAAATTTTTTTTATTTTTTACTAATTTAGGAACTATTGCTACATGATTTGAATTTATATTTCTTGAAATTAAAATACCATTTCTATCAACAATATCTCTTCTTGTCAGAGAAAATTCTGAAGAGGAAGTATGGCTGCTAAAAGTCGGTGATTTACTTAAAGATAAATGAGTAATCCTTATGCTAAAAATTAATATTAATGAAAGAAAAAAAAAGAAAAGTAAATATATTCTATCTTTAAAAAGATCTTTTTTTTTAGAAAATTTATTTTTTTTATTTGTTTCTAGGTAGTCTTCAAAATAAAAACTAGTTTGATTTATGTCTTTAATATTTTTTTGCTTTTTTTTCATTTGAATAATTTAATGTAGAAATTTTTTTTTGCATGTCTATAAAATCAGAAAGATTTAAAAATATTTTTGAATTTTTAATTGGCAAATAGTTATTCAAGGCCAATAATTTAATTTTTTTTTCTATTTGTGCTGGAGAAGTTAAAAAATAAAAATCTAATTGAGACTCATTAATATCTTTTTCTGCAAGAATAATTCTTTCATTTAATTTATACAATTTTTTTTCAATAACTCTCGTCTGATTTTTTATTATTGAAGTGGCAATCAGAAAAAATAAAAAAATAATAGCCGATAAGAAAAATTTTGATTTAAACATTAATAGCCTCTAAATCTAAATACTGCTTAAATTTTTTTAGTAATTCATCAGGATTAGAAAATTTATTTTTAGATCTTACTGCATATCTAAGTTTTGCTGACCTAGATTTATTATTTAAAGTAATTTCTTTTTCAGAGGGTGTAAAAACTTTATTTTTATAATCATTAAAAAGCGAATTTGAGTTGACTTCTTGTTCTGGAAGATATCTTGATGGCTTTGATTTGTTTGATGAAAAATTGCTAAAAAAATATTTAACTATCTTGTCCTCAATTGAATGAAAACTCACAATTAAAATTTTTCCACCTGGTTTTAAAATTTTAGTCGCATTGATTATTCCATTAATCAGTTCTGTAATTTCTTTGTTAACAAAAATTCTCAATGCTTGAAAAGTTTTTGTACACGGGTTTATTTTGCTTTTGTAATTTTTTTTTTTACTACGTTCAATAATATCAACTAGATCTCTAACTTTAACAATTTTTTTTTTATTTCTTGATTTAACAATATTTTTTGCGATATTAGATGCTTCCTTTTCTTCACCAAAAGTTTTAATAATCATTTTTAATTCCAATTCACTAAGATTATTAATTACATCTTGAGCTGAAAGTTTATTTAAACCCATCGACATATCTAAATTTTCATTTGATTTAAACGAAAATCCTCTTTTTAAATCGTTTAGTTGAATAGATGACAAACCAAGATCAAATATGATTACGTCTACAAGTTCATTAACAATAGTATCTAATTGACTAAATGTAATTTGATGAAATTTAAATCTTTTAGGAAAATTTTTCTCTAGTCTTTTGCCAATTTTTTTTACTTTGCCATCTCTGTCTAAACCTCTAACTTTTGTTTTTTCAAATTTAAGAAGTTTCTTAGAGTAACCACCCCCACCGAAGGTACAGTCGATATATGTGCCACCTTTTAAAGGTGTGGTAATCTTTATTATTTCATCCAACATCACTGGAATGTGTAATAATTCCAGAGATGTTGTTTGATTGTTCATTCTTTTTTTTTTTAAGCATTAAAATTTTTGTTTTCTTAAAAATGCAGGAATTTCAAAATCTTCTTCTTCATTAATTTCCTGATCAAATAATTCTTCTGCCTCTTTTTCATTCGATTGAATATTTACTTCTTCAACATCTTCTTGAAAACTTTGTGTTTCAGAGAAAAGTTTTGGGGTGTATTCTTCAATAATATCATTTGCCAGTGTTGAGTTGTTGTCAATATTTTCATGAGTATCATCAATATTATTTTCCATATAAGCTGCGCTTTCCATAGAAACACCAGATGAAATGTCTTCGAGTGATTCTTTATTAGACATGCTGTCGTTTACCAATTGCTGATTATTTGAGTTATTTTCGAAATTTATATTAGCTTCGTCCTCTTCATTAACTTCATAACTTTCGTCAAGTTTTAATGCTGTTGCACCTTCAATGGAACTCAATCTATTATTATCTGCTCTTGTATTGTGAGAAAATAGGCTGTCTGAATAACCAGTATTTCTATTTTGTATTCTGCTAACCATGTTTAGAACTGTATTATTGTTTTCGTGTTTATATTCAGATTTATGCCCATCAAGTGCGGTTGCCACAATTGAAACTCTAATTTTTCCATTCATGTTTTCATCTTTAATAGCACCAAATATAAGCTCAGCTTCAGGATCTACTTCTGCTCTTATTTTATTTACTGCTTGATCCACTTCAAATAAAGTTAAATCTTTACCACCAGTTATATTAATCAATAAACCTTTAGCGCCCTGAAGCGAATACTCATCTATTAATGGATTGTTTAAAGCCATTTCCGTTGCAACCATTGCTCTATTTTCACCTTCTGCTTCACCTGTTCCCATCATGGCTTTACCGCTTGAACTCATTACTGTTTCTACGTCTGCAAAATCTAAATTTATCATTCCTGGTCTTACCATTAAATCAGTTACACTTTGTACGCCATGTTTTAAAACATTATTTGATAAATTAAATGACTCTTCAAATGTTGTAGTCTCGCTAGCAATCTTAAAGAGATTTTGATTTGGCACAACTATGACTGTATCCAAATGTTTTTTAAATTCATCTAAACCTTCAACAGCTCTTCGCATTCTTTTAGGACCTTCATAGGAAAAAGGAAGTGTTGTTACGCCAACTGTCAATATATTAAGTTCTCTAGCTGCTTTTGCTATTACATGTGATGCCCCTGTTCCAGTTCCACCGCCCATACCTGAGGTAATAAAAACCATATTTGAGCCTTGCATATAATTTATAATTTCATTTAACGACTCGTCAGCTGCTGCCTGCCCGATATCATGTTTAGCTCCTGCCCCTAAACCTTTTGTTAAATTCATTCCTATTTGTATCTTTGCATGCGCCTTACTCATTTTTAAATCTTGAGCATCCGTGTTTACCGCAACAAACTCAACACCTTCCATGCCAGCTTCAATCATTGCATTAATCGCATTACCTCCAGCGCCACCAACACCTAAAACAAGTATTCTAGGCTTTAATTCCTTTAATTCTCCTCCTCCAATATTTATACTCATGATAGCTCCTCTTTCTGTTTGTTTTCCCATTTTAAATTAGATCTATTTTGAAAAGCTTTTTTTCTAGCTACAATTTTAAATTTTTCAAAGTTTTGTGGTTCCCATATTTGAAAAGTTTTTCCAAGCCCTACAAATAAAATGTTAGTATTAATCTTAGCGTGCTCTAATAATCTATCTGACAAGGAGACTCTTCCTTCTGTATCAAACTGTAAATTTTCACTTTCTGACAAAATTGAAGTTGCAAAAAAATCTCTTTTTTCTTCAAATGGATTTAAGGAATCTATCGTATTCGAAAGTTTTTCAATTCTATCTTGAGAACAAGCCTCTAACGCTGAATGGTTAAAAGATGGATAGCTTATAAAGCCGTTATAACCGGCTGAACTCAAGTAAGATCTAAATGTTGCTGGCACAGAAACCCTTCCCTTCTTGTCTATTTTGTTTTCGTAGCTTGATAAAAACATATGTTCTCAAAAATTTAATAATCCTTTTTTTTTACTCACCCTAATTTATGGGATTATTTGGGATAGTATGGGTTTTTAAAAATTAGTCAATAGGTACCTATTTTTTAAATATAAGTACAAAAGTAGAACATTTAAAGAAGTTTAATGCTAGATAATTTATAAGCCGGGTTCTGTCATTGAAGATGTCATTTCTCTAGGCTTAAATTCACACTTAAGCTCAAGCGGTTAACCCAGAAGACTAACTAAAGACGGTTTT
>Ga0209631_10001645_pt1 | contig 28317 bp, 24 predicted proteins | sample COG_08_FD_184752 | JGI IMG/M metagenome (GOLD analysis project Ga0209631, IMG submission 184752) | Pelagic Microbial community sample from North Sea - COGITO 998_met_08 (SPAdes) (version 2) | ecosystem: Environmental > Aquatic > Marine > Neritic zone/Coastal water | place: Helgoland, sampling... | reverse complement strand
TGCCTTTATTGCGCAGCTGCATGGCCATACACAAACCCGACATGCCTGCACCTAGGATCGCTATGCGAGTTTTTGCTGGAATCATACTTTAGCTCGATTAGAAGTAGGGTAGCCTATGATGTTAACCGACCTATTGCCCTAAGCAATAGGACTCACGGCTTCAGCTAGACCCGGGGCAGCATTGCCCCGACCCGTGAGGGGTTCAACGCCAGCTGCTGGGTGCCCAGTCTACTCAATCGATGATTCTAAGGTTGCTCGATTCCGGTCTTACGCTCACCTTTGGCATCAGTCAGCTGAATGACAGGATCGGGCTTTGGCCACACGAAGGGTAATCAAAAACTCGGCTACCCGATAAACATCAAATTCGATCGGATCACTCATCTTTTTCATCTTACCCACCTATGCCCGGGGGGTTATCCAAATGGGAGAGGACCAAGCACGTTCCTGAATAACCGCATCAAGATCCGCGCGGGGCATCACACCGGCGCGCAGCGCATCCCAGGTGGACCACCGGCACGATGGGTTTTCTAAGACACGTGTGTAATAAAAGGCTTTCTGCTGTGGATCATATTCCGGATCCAGCCAAAATGCCGTGAGCTCCACTGCGCCTCGATCCGCAGAGATAGCGCAATCGGTTAGATTGACCTTCGCGCCATTGTCTGGGCAGCGATGGGTGGTCGGATCCACCTTCAGACCGTCCGAGCACGCGACATCGAAGACTTGCTCTTGCGCCTGCGCACCCTCTAGCCAACCCTTCACGATCTGCAGCCGTTGTAACGGTGCCGAATGGGCATCCCTAGACGCCCAGACTAAGAACGCCGGCGCCTCTGCGGACGCTGCGACTAAATCTCCGCCCATCGCTACACCTTGAGCCGCGGCACGCGACATGCCATCCACCGTTTCCAACATAGAGCGCACAAGTTTATGTCCCGCGAAAAAGCGTACTTGTATCCTCGGGCCTGAAGTTGCAAATGTCTCCTTGCGACGAAAGGCGTCGTAGATAGATTCACGAGTGTTCTGCTCAGCCCACACACCCGCCAAACCTGATGCGCCAAACACCGACGAACTGCGCAGCAAGTAGCGTCTACCATCGGCTGCAACATAGAAACCCGACTCATCCGCGTTGGTTAAACCTAGCCTGTCAATATCATCAGCACTGATCGGCACTGACCCACGAAGCACCGCGGTTGAATCCAGAAGACCCACCTTTGCAAAATAGTTCGTTTCATCATATGAACCTGCACCAGTATGGGTGTCCGAAGATCCGATAAAGCCATATCGAAAAGGGTTACCCCGTCCTTGGGCTTCCAGCATCAATCCTTGCTTCATCGCGTCACGCACATAACCTCCGGCAGGCTGCGCGGTCCTTAACTTCCCGCCACCGGCAACATAAGGGTCAATTTCAAAGCCGGCCCATTCGTCGTTCATAGACAGGGCCGGATGTGTTTCGGAAGTGCCTTTTACCTGCGTAATTTCGACCAGCGGCTCATTGCGCATGCGCTTTTCATTGTGGTCCAGCGTCAGCGGGTCACCGGCCCAGGTAGCCAGTTCGAACATTTGGCCGTTGGACTTGTTGGCGTTATGAGGGATCGCTAGGCTTTCGACACCCTCTTGTCTCAAGCCGTCCATCCAGTTCCATAAATCCTCCGGATCCAGTGACATGGTCCGATTGAATGGCACAGCCGGCATATTTTCGGTGCCGCGAAAAATCACGTTCCGATGCATGCTGCCACCATCTTGCTTGGTCGATGAAAACTCGTAGGCGGCAAACGTCGTAAAGGTGCCGGGCTTATAGTGTCGATCAGCAGCAGCCACTTCATCTGCCCAGGTCGTACGTATAATGCGATCCACCTCCGCCTGCAACGGCGTGGAGCCCGCCATCGCGCGTCTAAACCCTCCAATCCAAGCTCGAAAATTGCGCCTAGGGATGCTTTCGAGGTTGAGATTTTCTGCGGCGTTGAGATTGTGAATCAACGCCATCGCCGGGTAGTTAGAGATTTCGGTTGAGGTGTCGGCCCCCGCCCGAACCACGCCGAGATAAAAACCGTGGTCTGTGACCGCATAAAAATCCAGCGGCCGATCGATCTGCATCTCGAAACCGCCCGGATGCTTAATTGGGCTCCCCTGCGCGTAGCGATAAGCATCATCGGGTGTCGCTAGAGTGCCGAACTGAAAGGCATCCATCGAATAGGTGGTGTGAACGTGTAGATCACCAAAGTAGGCATACCGTTCACCATCAGGTATGGCCGCTTGAGCCGCCAGCTCAGTCTGCGCACCCGATACGATGCCCCTATGACCGATCGCAGCAGGCTTACCATCCGAACAGGCACCAACAGCTGTCATCAGCATAAACACGAATAGCAAATCCGCCAGAACCCTAAATCTATCCTTCAATTACCGCCCTCACTATTTCTATGCCGCTACTCGTCGCAGCGACCATCATGACCTTGGCTTAAGCTTTGTATGTGAGCACATTAACAGTCTCATCAGCAAGGATGAGTTGCCTCGACATCCGCCCACGCCGCGCAAGCATCCGCAAGGGGTTTTTCACCGATCCTAGCCTGACTTTGGCGCACCCCTTGTTTTGTTAACGCTTCCATCATGTTGTTCAATGCGAGGTCTCTTAGTTAAGATTGAAGACAACAGCCCTCCTAGCTTACACGCAACGCGCTGGGTGGCGACTGCCGTTCAAAGAATTTTCTAGGTCTAATCCCTGGTCAATGGGCTGTAGGCATCAAGCTGTAGGCTCCACAACGCGGCGCACCTGTGGTGCGCGTGGCTTGTGACAAACACGGCCGGTCGCTGTGAGCCAGTGTTGGGCATCAAAGCAAGGATAAAGATGTACAGATTTCCGAAAGGATTTATTTGGGCAACCGCCACAGCCGCTCACCAAGTGGAAGGCGGCAACACCAACAGCGACGTCTGGATAATGGAGCAGACAGCGCATTCAATGTTCAAGGAGAAATCCGGCGATGCCTGCGATCACTTTAATCGTTACCCCGCAGACATCAGAATGCTCGCTGAACTGGGATTCAATACTTATCGATTTTCTATTGAATGGGCCAGGGTTGAACCTCTGCCGGGGGTATATTCGCAAGCTGCGTTAGCGCATTACCGACGAGTTTTACAGTGCTGTCAGGACAACGGCCTGGAACCCACGGTGACGTTACACCATTTCACCTCACCCATCTGGCTTCTGCAAGAGGGCGGCTGGTGTTCGGCTAAAACCCCCGCGCGATTTGCGGACTACGCCGCTTTGGTGACCGATGCACTAGGAGATCTGATCTCACGAATTTGCACCATCAACGAAGCTAATATTGGACGTGTGCTTACCTCAAGCGGCGTCATGCCGCCGTTGGAAAAGTTACAAGCAAGCAAGGGATGGCAAGAGGCCTCGGCAACTATCGGCGTTCCCGCTGACACGTTCTTGCCCTTCATGTTTGCGGTCACTGATCAGGCTAAGGACACCGTTATGCAGGCGCATCATCAGGCCGTTCGCGCAATCCGAAGCTCCAACCCAAACATCCCCTGTGGCCTGACCCTCGCGGTACAAGACATCGTAGCGGTAGAAGGCGGCAGTGCGCTTGCCCAACTTCATCATGAACAAGTCAATGAAGCTTACCTAAAACAGATCAAGCAGGATGATTTTGTAGGCGTACAGAACTATTCCAGACATCGGTACAACCGCGACGGACCCATCGCTGCTGAGGCAGGGGTTGAACTCACCCAAATGGGGTACGAGTTTTGGCCAGAATCTCTGGAGTCATCCATCCGCACAGCACATGCCCTGTCGGGTCTACCCGTACTCGTGACTGAAAATGGCATCGCAACGGCAGATGATCAACGCAGGCAGGTTTTTGTTCATCGTGCCCTGCAGGGGGTCGCCCGCTGTATTGACGACGAAATTCCGGTACTTGGATACACCTACTGGTCAGCTTTCGATAATTTTGAGTGGATGTTGGGTTATGAGCCGACGTTCGGGTTAATTGCAGTTGACCGTTTAACGCAACAAAGAACCATCAAGAACAGCGCCCACTGGCTCGGTGAAATCGCCAGATCAGGTTGGCTCCCACCGGCCCTTTAACCCTCGCCTTGTTGCAGATTTTCGACAAGCCTGATACTTTGTATTACAAAGTACTTTTAATAATATAAATTACATGAACACAGAATCAGAAGCACACATTTCATACTTGAAACAGGTAGCCGAGCAGGGACAAAAAGCGCCGCTGCAGGGCGGTGAGCATGGCGTAATTTGGGGAGGGATGTACATGATATCGGCTCTTTACGCCTACGCCCTTTTGAGCGGTTACATTCAACTGGAACCCTGGACGCTGGGGCTAGCATTTGTCATTCCAATACCCGCCGGAGTAGTCATTACGCGCTATTTCGCCAAGAATGCGGGTGGCCTGAGTTTCGGCAATAAAACTGCCGCCGCTGCCTGGAACGCGGTAGGAATCATTATTTGGGTACTCTACGCACCCGTTATCGCTGCCAAAGCCTTAGGCTTACTGACGTTGAGCGCAACTTTTGTGCTCGGCGCACTTCAGGTCACAATTTTTGCTTTATATGCGGTCGCTTATGCTACAACAGCGCAAGTTTCTCAGGATCGCCAGCAGTACCTATTTGCCGGTACTGCCGTTGCAGCATCATTGGGTAGTATTTTTGCGATCGGCACCTTAGAGATTTTTCTGGTAATGGCGGCCGGAATATTTTTCAGCGCTGTTATACCTGGTGTTCTGATAATGTCTAAGTCATGGGTAAAAAACTAAACCTGTAATGGGCAAATCTCCAAATTTATCCGCAAGTGATATTAACGAACTGATTCATGGCAAGGTGAGGCTTGCAGCCATTGCGTATATCTCTGGTGCTGGAGAAGCAGATTTCACTTCGATCAAAAAAGTAGTTGATACCAGTGATGGCAACCTATCGGTGCATTTGCGCAAACTAGAGGAAGCGGGGTACGTAACGGTCACCAAAACATTCAATGCACGAAAGCCGCAAACCATATATGCACTAAGCGATAGTGGGCGCAATGCCTGGCTTGAGTATTTAGAGCAGATGCGCGCACTGGTCATGCGCAATTGATGCACTTGCGCCAACTCAGTAACACGCTCAACACCTACATTTGCGAGCCATTATACTCTCAGGTAACGTTCATCCGGTGCCTGACTACCTATCGGAGCAGTTCATGACTGATCACATCAAAGCGGAAACAAAATACACAGTGTGCACAATCTGCGACATTGGCTGTCAACTGCGCACCGAGGTAGAAAACGGCAAGCTTAAACGCGTCATCGCTCACGACAACCCGCATTTGGCCAAAAACGTTTGCTTCAAGGGCATTGCTGCGCCGGAAATTCACAACCATCACGAACGCCTGCGAGTACCCTTAAAACGCGTCGGCGAGCGCGGGGCGGACCAATGGGAGGAAATAACCTACGAGCAAGCCATGGACGAGATCGCCGAGCGACTGGGCCAGGTGGTGGAAAAATACGGTCCAGAATCTCTCGCTGTTTCCACCTCAGGTTGGAATACCCAAACCACCCACAGCATGGATAGGCGCTTTATGAATGCGCTGGGTACCCCCAATTACATCAGCGGTGTTTCCTTATGTGCCGGTAATACAGCCGCCGTCAATAAGTTGACTTACGGTTGGTTCGTAGGCGCTGACATTATCAACAGCAAATGTATTGTTCTGTTCGGACACAATCCGCGCAAACATAGCTGGACGCCTATTTACAACGCCATCAACCTGGCGCGAGCAAACGGCGCCAAAGTGATTGTGCTGGATCCGCGCATATCAGATCAGGCTGAAGTCGCCGACTTGCATCTGCGGCTACGCGCCGGTACTGACGCAGCCATGTGCTTGGGATGGCTTAACGTCATCATCAACGAAAAACTATACGACCAGGGATTTGTCGAGAATTGGACTATCGGCTTTGAAGAGCTATGCGCGCGGGTTGCAGAGTATCCGCTGGAGCGCGTTGCTGAAATCACTGGCGTGGATGCGCAGCTTATCGCTCAAGCCGCTCGAGTCTATGCCAATGCAGACAGCGCATGCATACCCTGGACGCCTATCACCGATATGCAGATATCCTCTACATCGGCGATCCGGTTACACAGCATTTTACGAGCCCTGACCGGAAATCTGGATGTTAAAGGTGGAGAGTTACTCGGCGGATTCAATCCTAACTACGTGCCCGAATCCAAACTCGGATATCACGAGTTGCTGAGCCAGGAGCAAAGAGCCAAGCAATTAGGCGCTGACGCTCATCCGGCCTATACGTATCGCGCTCAAGATCTATTAGGAGACGCCACCGAAAGCGTTTGGGGATATCGCTATGCTGATATCGTCATGGGTTGTTATATGGCCAACCCCAGCGCCACCTTTCGGGCGATGGCGACAGAACAACCCTACCCGGTTAAAGCATTCATCACATTAGGCAACAACACCTTGATGAGCTACCCCAACCAAAAACAAATTCACAAAGCTTTGATGAATCAGGAATTGATCGTAAGCCACGAAATCTTTATGACGCCAACCGCTTTACTGGCCGACTATATTCTACCCGGCGATGTTTTTAGCGAGCGTAACCATGTCGCCGATTCTTGGAGTTGGCGCACAGGTCTGAGCCTGTCACAAAAAGCCGTTGAACCACCCGAACAATGCACCAGCACTTTTGAGTTTTGGCACGATTTGGCCCACCGCATGGGCTACGGCAATCTATTTCCCTGGCATAGCATTGAGGAAATGCTAGATCATCGCCTGGAACCCTCAGGGATGACCTTCGAAGAATTTCAGTCAAAAAACTACATGCACGCTGAACCACCAAAGTATAAGAAATATGAACAGACCGGTTTCGCCACGCCCTCGGGAAAGGTGGAGTTGAAATCGAGTGTTTTGGACACACTGGGATTCGACCCCCTGCCCTACTATCGGGAAGGTCCGGCGGTCAGCGCTGAGTACCCTTACTACGTATTCACCGGTGTACGCGAGGATGCATTCTTTCAAACCGGCCAGCGACAGATAGAAAGCCTGCGTAAACGGTCACCGACTCCCCATCTCTTCATGCACCCAACAGATGCAGCGCGTCAGTCGATCATGGACGGCGACTGGGCCAGCTTGGAGACAGCAACCGGCCAGGTGAAAGCTAAGGTTTCAGTGCAAGCTACAATGAAAGAAGGTCACATCAGAGTACCCCACGGATGGTGGTATCCGGAATTGCGCGGCAAGGCCGAATTATCAGGCGCATTCATCAGCAGCGACGCAGTCTTATGCCCTGATGAGCCGGAATTTCTCGACCACGAGCAGGGTATCCCGCATTTTAAAGGGTTCCCGGGGCGAGTGGTAAAGTTGGATGAACCCCCACAGGGGCTCGCAGAACAAGTGCTGCGCGGCTGAAGACGCGGATCCGCTGGCGAGAGCGCAGAACGCCCTCGCTGCCTGGCTAAACTGCAGCAGCCTGAAGCGGCAAGATATCATCGAATGCTATTTTTCGATCTGCAATGCCGACCATTTTATCGTAGTCGTAGACTTCTTCGCCGATGAGTTTCTCCTCGAGTGGATCAACGGGCCACACCACCGTTGTCATACCTTGAGCCACATACCAAGCCTGTGCGTCATCGATCTCAATATCCATGGCCTGCAACGCGTGTCCGGGAAAAGCCACTTTCATCACACCTTCTGTTAAGACTGCACTTTCGTCTACCATCACGCGGGTAATGTCCCATTCCAGACGGTAAGCTTGTGGCTCGACAATCATGCGTTGGTAAAAGTCTGCAATGGCCTGTTTTGAACCCCGCGGATTGAGCAGCGCATCATGTGGCTGGCCGTGCCAAATATATTTGGGGCGCTCAACCAAAGTATCCAGAACCCCTTGCACATCGCAGCGCGCCTCAGCTCGCATATGATCGATCACCAGTTTTAAGTTACGTTGATGCAGCACATTGCTTTGGCGAGCCAGCACCTGCTCACACGCGCGAATACCTTTATTAACGTCTAACTGCATCTCCAGCTCCTTATCATCGAAATTCGTTGACTCGATCTTATCCCTGACGCCCTTATGACAACACCAAAAAAATTGACCCGCTGATTCACGGCGCTGCAAACATCTGTTGTGCCATGCTCAAAACGGGCGCGATCCGAGAGATTTGACCCCGCAAGGAGCGCTCTTGCAGAGAGATACTTCCACGCAGGTAGGCAAACACAGGGCACTGTGACAGCCCCCGCGTCTAAAAATCAGAACAGGCACTTGATGCAAGAGGCGCCATTTTTCAAATATCTGTTAAATCGTCGACTGACACTAAGACCAAGTTCGAACGATCATTGTTTATGCCTGTAACCTCATTAAATTAACCCGTTACAACACTGATATAGCTTGAGGACAGATTTATGATTCGCTACTTCTTGATAACTCTTATTATTTTTGCATTCGTAAGCCATGCGGCGCTGGCAGACGATCACGCTGCCGATCCCGGGGAAATGGTGACCCTAAACTTGTGCACTTTGAACTCAGGCAACACCCTGGCAGACGTTGAAAAATTTCAAAATAGTTGGATCAAATGGGCAAAAAGCAGAGATATTGATTTATTCAATGAAATTCTCACGCCTCTAATGATCAACACCTCAGGTACGCCAACCTTGGACTTCATCGAGTTGAGTGTCACCAGTTATGCGGACGGGGGACGCATGTGGGCTGACTGGAACGAAACCAAAAAGGGGCAAAAAATGGCCCAACAATGGAGTGAGATGGCAAATTGCTCCGCGCGAGTCAATCATTTGGTCACCAAATATCAGGACCCTGATGCCGACACTAATGATCGCAGTCGGGTGGTAACTTTTACTCGGTGTGAAATACATGACGGTGTCACCGGTGACGATATGCGAGCTGTTCATCAGCGCGGCATAGACCGTCGTAGTGATACAGCGACTAATATGTTCTGGGGGCTCTTGCTCCCGCGGGCGGGCGGTGACGATGCTCGCAACGTTTTTAGACACGCCAATGTTTACTCAGATATGCAGTCTTATGTTGCGCAACTGGCAACTCACTCACAGCGCGCACAAATGATCCGTGATTATAACCAACGCTATGCGCAGTGTGATAAGCCCACTATCTGGGCGAGTAACGTTCTCAGTTTGCAGGAGGATTAATAGCCGTAAGCTCGAATCAGGTGATTAGTTGACAAGTCACTGGGTGAAGGTAATCGTTGTCTTTTAGCGGGATTACCCTTTCCAACTATTGGACTGAACTAAAACGCTTCAGTGCTAGAATTTGCAGCACCCTGTTGAGGCTCGTGTTACCACACGAGCTTCAGTTTGGACTTTGGGATTCACCCGCAATTCTAGGGCATGAGCTGCCATTTGCTGAACTCGTTGCATCACCGAGATTAAAGGCGGCGTGAGAATCAGCCTGTTGATTAGCACTCGTTATTACCGCTTGCCGTTAAGCACACCGCAAAATAGGTTGATGTCTAGACTTCGGTGTCTCCTAACTTTTATGATTCAGACCGACTATCAGCAAACAATAAACTTTGGGCGGGGTTATGCGACCACATTTAAGTATTCTCATTTGGATGATCTTACTGAGTATGTTGGTGACACCCCCCCTTTGGGCTGCCGATAAAGAAGAAGCACCTGCGCCATTTGTGACTCCAGAGTTGGTGGCGCCAAAGCCCGCCAGTGCTGTAATGGGTTGGGTGGATTCCCGTCAATTTAAAAGCCTTAATGGTAGCTGGAAGTTGCTTGTAGACCCCATGCAAGTAGGCTCGCCGGGCGGCTTTTTTGGAGGCTGGGCGACGACGCGAACACCGGTAGACGCCTTCCAACTGCTGGAATACAGCTACCCCGACGCCGATGATATTCGTGTACCAGGTGATTTTAACAGCCAACGGCAAGACCTCTTTTTTTATCGAGACACCGTTTGGTACCAGCGATTTTTCAACGTTAATACTGAGGCCAAAACGCGTTATCACCTGTGGTTTGGCGGTGCAAATTTCGATGCGACAGTTTTTCTAAACGGCACCGCGGTTGCGCGTCACAAGGGCGGCTATGTTCCCTTTTCGGTTGAAGTCACCGAACACCTAAAGCCTCGCGGCAATGATCTGGTCATTCGCATCAACAATCGCCTAGGAGACGACACAGTGCCTACGGGGCGAACCGATTGGTGGCCTTATGGCGGTTTAACCCGCGACGTCATGCTGGTTGCGACGCCTGAGCAGTACATCGTGAATGCCAGGGTTGTGCTGCACAGCGATCGCAGCGCAATCACAGCAGAAGTAGCCACCCAGGGGTTTGTATCTGGTGACAAGGTTGCTGTTGTTATTCCTGAGCTTGACATCAACCAAACTGCCCGTATTAACGACCGCGGCGATGCTCGCCTGCGCATCCCCGCCCAACCGCAGCTTTGGCAGCCAGGGGCGCCAAAATTGTACCGGGTAGAGCTGACTGCCGGTGACGACCAGATCAGCGACGATATCGGCTTTAGAACTATTGAAACCTCGGGCACCACAATCATGCTCAACGGTGAGCCGATTAAATTTAAAGGCATTTCCACTCATGAGGAGCCGATAGGCCGTGATGGTGTCGCGTACTCTGAAGCCGATATGCGAGTGCTCTTTAACGAGGCCAAGGAACTGGGTGTTAACTTTGTCAGAGCAGCCCATTATCCTTACTCGCGCCACGCAGCCCGAGTTGCCGACGAGCTGGGCATTTTGTTATGGGAGGAAGTCCCCATCTATTGGAATATCGCCTGGGATAACGCCGAAACTTTGGCCATCGCCCGGGACCAGCTCGCGCGCTTGATCGAGCGTGACTGGAATCGCGCCAGCGTTGTGATTTGGTCGGTCGCCAATGAGACCCCGTATTCAGAGTCGCGCATGAAATTTCTGCGCCGGTTAATCGACGATGTTAGAGAGCTCGATGACAGCCGACTGGTTTCAGCGGCACTACTGGGCGACACTCGGCGCGAACTTAAACATGTGGCTGCCCATTTAGCCGCCTATGGCCAGGAAAGTGATATCGCCAGCGACCAAGAGAAGGCCGTTTTTAGCCGTGTGGTGGCGGCTGCCGGTGACGCGGCACCAAAGCCCGGAGCGGGGTTTACGCTGGTGATCGATGATCCTCTGGGCGAACTGGTCGACATCGTAAGCTATAACGAATATTTCGGCTGGTATTATGCGCGTGCATTGGCGCCTCAAATGGGTGTGACTGAAAAAACTATCCGCAAACTGATGCTGCAATTTATACCCCAGGTGACTATGAGTACGGCCTTTGGTAAACCCATGTTTATTTCGGAGTTCGGTGCCGGTGCGAAAGCGGGTAAGCGCGGTGAGGGTGTTTGGACCGAGGATTATCAAGCAGCTGTTTACCGCGCCCAGATTGCCATGCTCAGTCAAAGCCCGCAGGTTCAAGGTATGACCCCTTGGATTCTGAAGGATTTTCGCGCCATGTTGCGTACCCTACCGGGGATTCAAGACTATCGGAATCGAAAAGGATTGATCGATCAAAACGGGCAGCGCAAACAGGCTTTTTATGTGCTGCGCGATTTCTACAACGGCCCTTGGGCCAATACCCATTGAATACCAAGTCAACCAGGCCTATACAAAGCGCCGCGGTCGGACAAATCCCCGTGTGAGGATTCCCCTGGAAGAGCAATCAAGCGGTTGTCTTCCGTTGGCCTTTAAATTAGCCGCTATACCCTCTCACTATCCACAATGGGTCTCCGCTCTGAGGAGAACGGTCCAACGCTTCTATCGCGGTCAGCCCACTTTTTTTCATGTAGGTTGCAACAATCTCGCAGCGCTCGGCCGGTGGCAGGATCTGGAAGGCGCGAATGGCTTTGGTGGGAAAAAGTCTGTGCGACATGGCCACGATGCACTGACCACCGGGATTCAAACAGCGGTTTATCTCAGTCATGACTTCCACAGGTTTTACCAAATATTGAATGGAAACAGCAATTAACACCGCATCAAACGAGTTGTCCGCATAAGGCAAGGCCGGCGTGATATTCAGATCCTGCACGCAATAGTTGTTGAGCTGCGGGTTTGCGTCAAGCTCAGCCACGTTCATGCCAAGCCCGGCAACATGAGCGTAAGTTACGCCCTTTGGTAAATGAGAAATCCATGACGACATTAGATCAAGTACGCGACTTTTACTGGCAATCTGCTCGCGGTAAAATTCAGTCAACCTGCTAATAGTGGCGTCATCAATATGCGTCACGAAACGAGGTTGAATATAAAAGTTCTCGTCCGCTGATTCATCCTGGCGCTGAAAAAACTGTTCTGGAAAATCCCTAGTCATACGTGCTGCCCTCCGGGCGGAATGGATCCATGGTTGTCGGCGCGCGCTTCAACGCATGAAAAAATGCTGATCACTCCCGCCAAAGCCACGCTTGGGTCGTTTTTGCACACTTACACAGGCACTACTTTGGTCCATCCGTATGGATCGTCCGCTTCCCCTTTTTGCACTGCGGTGAGCTGATCATACAATGCCTGCGTGACGGGGCCGATCTCTTGTCCACCACCATAAAAGCTGTGCCAAATCTCTCCGGCTCGCACCTTACCCACCGGAGAGATGACAGCCGCCGTTCCGCACGCCGCAAACTCTTCAATTTGATCTACCTCTGCAAAAAAATCTATTGGCCGTTCAGTGACTTGGCGGCCTAGTGACTTTTCGGCTAGCGTCATCACTGATCGGCGGGTGATACTGGGCAATATAGACTCTGATTTGGGCGTAACCACGGAGCCGTCTTTCATCACCAATACGATGTTGGCGGAGCCCGCCTCCTCTAAATATCGATGCTCTGCCGGATCAAGATAAAGCGCCTCCTGTGCACCCAGACTCTGCGCCTTCTGGGTGGCCAGCAATCCACCCGCATAATTAGCGCCAGCTTTGTAGGCGCCAGTACCCTTCGGGGCCGCGCGATCCAAATCGATAACTGCGAGATTGATTAAGCTAAGTCCGCCACCTTTATAATAGGGACCAACAGGTGATACAAAAACTCTGAATTCGTAAGTGGGCGCAGGACGTAGGCCTAGATTTTTGCCAACGCCGATCAGGAACGGGCGAATATACAAACTTGCGCCACTGCCGTAGGGGGGCACCCACGCGGCGTTGGCACGCACGGTTTCTTGCACGCCCTGCATAAACAGTGCTTCTGGGACCGTGGGCATTAACAAACGGTCACTGGTGCTGGTCATTCGGGCGCAGTTAAGCTCTGGACGAAACAACAAGATATCGCCATTAGGTGCCGTTTGCGCTTTGAGCCCCTCGAAACAGGTCTGTGCATAATGCAAAACAGGTGAGCCCTCATGGACAACCATATCGGCTGAGCTGATCAATTCGCCGTTGCCCCATTCTCCGGCTTGCCACACCGCGCGAAAGCGTACATCCGTCTCAATGTAGTCAAATCCTAATTCGCTCCAATTCAACGCTTTTTTTTCCACTGTGTACTCTCTTGTCTCAACGGATTGATTGCCACTGTTAAGTAGCGATCGCTTGCAATTTTACTGATCGATCCGAGCGCACTTCTGCTGACTCGTTAATGAGGTGGGTACCAGTATCTTGCACCGCCTACCCGAACCTGACCTTTCATTCTAGCGCATCTGGCCAAGTGTGTACGGCTTGGGTTTCAATATGCTTCACCGGCTGCCCGCATAACACAGTGCAGCATGCAGGGCCCCGCGCACAATCTCGGGATTGTGCCAGTCGCATGGCATGCGCGTGCAGCTGCATGGGTGTGATCGCGGGAGCAGACTAAACTGGTTTTATCGACTGAACATCGCTGTGCTCATCTTCCAGCACGTTGGCCGCATATTCCTCATCGATTGAAGCTAGGTTAACTCCACAATTGGCTAGGCATATCCGGCAGAATCAACGATGTATCTCTTGCATCATACAACAGTGACACGCGCCGAGGCACCGATCAACTAGCATCTACAAACCGAATCGGCAAATGGTCGTGGCCATTGAGGGTAGCATAGGGAAATGGTACTGCCTCACCGTTGCGTTCGAATGTCTGCACACGACGCATAAACTCTTCTACAAATATTTTGCATTCAAGCCGAGCCAATGGCGCGCCAAGACATTTATGCAAACCTCGACCAAACGTCATGTTTTGACGAAGTAGTTTCAGATCGCGGGTAATATCGAATCGGTCTGGGTCTGCATACATTTGTGGGTCTCGATTTGCACTACCCCACATCAGACAGATTTTTGAATCTGGCGCCACTATGTGCTCACCCAGAGTCACCTCAACATTGTTGGTTCGAAACAGGCCATGAACGGGGGCCTCGTAGCGCAGTACTTCTTCGATGGCCTGATCCATAAGCATAGGATCTTCTTTCAATAAGTTGTACTGTTCAGGGAAACGAATCATAAGGTCGACGAAGTTACCGATCAGGTTTGTGGTCGTGCCACTTCCTGCGACAAGCAGAAACTGGGCAAAGCTCAGCATCTCTTGCATGCTGATACGCTCACCATCGACACGACCTTTAGCCAGGAGACCAATGAGGTCATCACCCGCATCCTCTCCAGCCATATCAAGGTCCACCTTGGCCTGAATATGCGGCACAAAAAAGTCCACCAACGCCTCAAATTTCTTGGCACGCTGAGCAAGCAGTGCCTCATCGCCGGCTTTGGTGAATACGGCTCCCGCTAATACCTCAACCCATTGTCTGAGCATGGTTTTATCACGCTCATAGTTTAGGTCGAGCATGTTACAGATCACCCACATAGGTATGGGAACTGCGAGGTCTTGGATGATGTCACATTCGCCAGTTGGGATCAGGCTGTCAAAAAGATCGGTAACAAAGCCGCGGATACCCTCTTCCATGGCGGCAATGGTCTGTGGGTTGAATGCGGCGGTGATTGCCTGCTTTTGCTTGCCATGTAACGGGGGATCGGCACTCACCAGCACCGCGCCCGTTTCCGGTTCAGCATGCAAAGGACCCGGACCGTATTTTACGGAGAACGTTTGGTTGTCACGAACAATATTCTGAATATCTTCGTAACGAAAAACCGATAACCAACCGTTGGTATCCGATTTGTGAAATGGACACTCGGATTGCATTTTCTTAAAGGTCGCTGCTGGGTTGAGTTGAAATTCCTCACTGTAGAAATCAAAGTCAGTCGACATGTCCTATCCCCGCTTATGCACGTTTATCAGCAAATTATTAGAACAGGTTCTGTTTTTTTCGTCAACGGAGACGTTTTTGGTATCTCTTGAAGACACTGGGCGGCATCGCTGGTGCTAGCACCAAAAGAGGTGATCGGGTGTATTCCTGCTTAAAGTCTTGGTCGCAAATCACCCCCTTCATCCAGAGCAAGATAGTGGACCAGGTACATGTGCTTAAACTGTTCGCCAACAGATCAGGAGACAGTGTTCGAGTCAGTTCGCCATCTGCAATCATATTTACAACTTGCTGGCGATTTCGAACGATTAAATCCAGTAGGAGCGTTTTGACAATGGGCGAGTCCACTTGGCCATTAAACAACGTCAAGGCCATCGCATTCGCATACTTAGGTGTCTTAAGAATCTGCTCGGCTGTGATTTCTGAAAACCGCAGGATATATTCGATACCGGTCTCATTCGTGGCTTGCGCTTGGGCTCTGATCTCGGCAAGTAGCTCTTGCAAAGCCAACAGAATCAAATCGTCTTTGTTGTTGAAGCGGTTGTACAGCGTCATGAGGGCAGTGCCTGCACGGTCCGCCAAGACCCTCATCTGCAAGCCTTCATACCCTTGCTCTGCAAGCAGGTCGCGCGTGCAGGCAAGAATGCGCGCTTGTCGTTGCGCCTGCAGGGGTGTTAAAGATCGTTCACTTTTCAAAGTCATATCGTTCGAGGCTGATCCAAGGCTGCGGCAGTCATCTTAGCGCGAACGGCAAAAAAACCACACGCTTGCGTTAGTTGTTGAGTTGCGTATTATTAGAACACGTTCTAAATAATATCTCACGGGGAAATATGTAATGGATGTTCTGACGGCGATGGACACGTGCACTGCCATGCGGTACTTCAAAGAAGACCCCGTACCCAAGGAAGATATCGAAAAACTCATTCATGCCGCCACCCGAGCTTCCAATCCGGGTAATAGCCAGGGATGGGCTTTCTTAGTCATCGACGACCCTGAAGCTAAGGCCGTAATTGGTGAAAAAGTACTGGAAGGTATGGCCCCGTTTTTTGCTAATCGACCGGACGGTCAGGATGGGGTCGAAGAACGTATGCTGCTCGGTGCTGAACACTTGGCCAAAAACTTTGCGAAAGTGCCCGCTTGGATAATCGGGATGGCCCGCAAAGTCTATCCGCCACATGACCCGCAAGAGAGCTTTATGCACTCAACCATCTATCCAGCCGCACAGAACATGATCGTGGCTGCTCGTTCAATGAATATCGGCACTTGTTTTACGACCTTTCCGGGCCATGCAGAACCGCAAATTAGAGAATTATGTAATGTTCCCGAGGATTTACATATGTTTGTCTACATTGCCGTGGGCTATCCAAAGCGCGCATTTATGCCCGTTAAACGCAAACCTATAACAGAAGTCCTGACCTGGAATCGTTTCTAATCAATCGCTCGATGTGAGACCCTCATGTACGAACACGTATTAAGCCCTATTGAGATCGGAGGCGTCAGCGTCCCGAATCGAGTAGTGCGCACAGCACATGCCACCGGAATCGGCGGTGGCCATATGAGCCCAGAACTGATCGAATATCATGCTGCTCGCGCCCGCGGCGGAGTCGGCCTTACGATCATCGAAATCCTTTCCGTACATCCAACGAGCCCCGCTTCCCTTAACGCTTTTGACCCTCGGCTGAGCGAAGAGTATGCGCAACTCGTAACAGCCTGTGCCCCCCATGGCATGAAATTATTCCAACAAATTTGGCATGCCGGTCACAACGGGCTACCCATCGATGGCAGTCCACCGTGGTCAGCATCGGACATCCCAAGTCCACAGGTCGGGGTCGTACCAAGACCGATGTCCAAAGGCCAAATTGATGAAATTGTTGAGTCATACGCGAATACCGTGAAATTGTGCAAAGACTCTGGACTGCATGGCGTCGAAATTCACGGTGCCCACGGGTATCTACCCCAGCAGTTCCTTTCGACTAATACAAACAAGCGAAAGGACGCATATGGGGGATCTTTAGAAAACCGTATGCGCTTTCTGATCGAGATTATGCGAGCGTGTCGCATTCATGCAGAGAATGGTTTTGCCGTCGGCGTCCGCTTGGCAGCAGACGAAACCCGGGGCGGCATTGGTCCACAGGAGAATATTGCGGTCACCCAGACGCTGATAGCGCAAGGCTTAGTCGACTTTGTTAACATCTCGCTAGGCAACTACCACAGCTTTCCCAAAATGATCGGCGGAATGCATGAACCCGTTGGCTACGAACTTGAAACAGCGGCGCCGGTGGCGCAAGTGACCGGCAAAATTCCCTCAATTATCACCGGCCGCTATCGAACCATGCAAGAGGTGGATCAAGCCATTCGCCTGGGACAAGCAGATCTCGTTGGTATGACGCGCGCCACCATTGCGGATCCTGATCTGGTCGCTAAAACCAAGCGAGGCCAGGCATCACGCGTTCGCCCCTGCATCGCCTGCAATCAAGGATGCGTTGGACAACTCTTAAGTCCACTACGAAAAGTGGGCTGTGCTGTAAACGCAGGCGCTGGTTTTGAAACACAATGGGGTGACGACAAACTCACACAAGCGAGCGTACCTAAACGTATTCTAGTCATCGGTGGCGGGCCAGCCGGCATGGAAGCTGCGCGCGTTGCGGCTAAACGCGGCCACATGGTCACTTTGACTGAAGCGATGCCTGACTTGGGTGGTACGCTTGATTTAGCCAGTCGCGCGCCAACACGCCAGCAGTTCAAAGATTTTTTAGTGTGGCTACAAGATGAGGTCTACGAAGAAGGTGTCGATGTGAAGCTCTCCAGCTATATCACTGAAGATGATTTAGCAAGTTTTGCCGCAGATCACGTGATTCTGGCTACGGGTGCTGAGCCCAGAATGGATGGCCTACAGATGTCTCATCCGGGTGAACCGATAGAAGGTATCGAACTCGGCCACGTTGTATCTAGTAATGACCTCTTTTGCGTGCCAAATGCTAACCCCTGTGCAGACATGGCAACCCATGCGTTGGTGATTGACGATGTTGGCCACTACGAAGGTCTGGCAGCCGCGGAACACCTGGCCAAGTCGGGCGTAAAAGTGACCATGGTTACAAGACTCCCGACGCTCGCGCAAGACGTCCGATCCGCGCTGATGGTTGATCCAGCCTTGACTCGACTGAACGAGATGGATTTTAGTTACCATGTCGGCACAAGGGTGTTAAAAACAGACGGGCAATCAGCCGAACTGCAGGCGGTAACCGGCGGTAAGGTTTGGTCGGTGAACGCAGATTTGGTAGTTTTTATCTCACTGAATCGACCACGTACAGATCTTCTGGAGTGGATAAATGAACAATCCATCGCGCACACGTTAATCGGAGATGCCAACGCGCCGCGTTTTCTTGTCGCTGCGGTGGCAGAGGGTAACGCTGCAGGGCGATCGGTTTAAACCTAAAACGAGCTATTAGGAAGCAAGAGTATGTCGAAAGTTTTGTTGGTCACCGGCGGCGCCACGGGTATTGGTGCAGCTGTCGCAACTTTAGGCGCCCAAAGGGGCTGGACCGTCGCAATTTGCGATGTCAATGAAAGTGTTGGCAGCGCACTGGCGGAGCAGTTAGGTGGGCGTTTTATTCACTGTGATGTAACAAATCTCGCCAGCGTCTGCGCTGCGGTGGATGAATGCGAGCGTGAGTTGGGTGTGCCAAATTACGCGCACTTAAACGCAGGCATCATGACTGTGCCAACTGGGGACTCGTATTTAGCCATTGAAGATGTTTCACAAGCACAGTACCGAAAAATAGTCGGGGTGAACTTAGACGGTGTTTACCATGGCGCCAAGACGCTGATACCGAAAATGCGCGCCTGTGGTGGTGCGATTACCATTACCGCATCAACTGCAGGTCTCACGATGGTCCCGGTTGATCCTATGTATACGGCAACAAAGTATGCCGTGATTGGGTTTGGCCGGGCGGTGGCCGCTGCCAATGAGGGCTCTGACCTGCGCGTCAACGTGATTTGCCCGGGAGTAACCGACACGCAGATCGTACCTGAGGATTATAAAGGTCCGCAGTTCAATATGATGCCTACAGAGGTCATGGCCGCTGAAATTTTGGATCTCCTACAAAACGGCGCCAATGGTGAAGTGCGCGCAAAGGTGGCCACAGATTCACCTGCCTTCATTGTTGATACTATCGATTTAGATCGATAGTCAAGGCGCATATGCAATACTTCCTAAATCTACCCAGCGATTTTTTCGATAAGCCTGCTGCGTGGGCAAAAGAGATGCAAAGACAGGGTTGGTCCGGGATTTGTGCGAGTGACCATATCCTTGTTGGGTCCAATCCCTATCCCCATGTCTTTGCCACCGCCGCCGCCATGGCGGCAGCTACTGACCAAATATTGATTACAACTTCTTTTGCCAACAATCTGTTTCGTTCGCCTGTTGAGTTTGCGCAGGCAGCAATGACGCTACAGATGCTTTCAAACGGTCGCTTTGAAGCAGGTATCGGTGCTGGCTGGGCTGAACATGAAATGTTGGCCATGGGGCTTGAGTATCCGGATCCGTCCGTACGCGTCAGCATGTACATCGAGGCGTTGACCGTTGTACGCGCGCTTCTCCAAAACGGTCAATGCCAATTCGCCGGTGAATACTATCAAATAGACATCAGCGGCGAGTTTCGGCTTGGGCCATTGCCGGCGACACCACCGGCCTTAATCGCGTCTGCTGGGGGGCCCAGAAACATCCGCGAATCGGCACCACTGGTTGACCGAATAGAAATCAAAGCAGCAGCAAGGGCAACGCGAGGTGGTGCCCTGGACTTTGCCACGCTGGCAACCGTTACCGAAGACGAAATTAAACAGAATATCGAACGGGTTCAAACGGTAAACGCCACTGTCCCCATCAGTATTTTTCTACTGGTCGCAGCCGGCGACACACCCACCGTCCGGGGCTTGAAGGAACAATTTGGTAACGGCTTTCTCAGCAAGTTCATTGGTCAAGCAGAAGATGTCGCCCGCGCACTTGAAGATCTGACAACCATTGGAATAGATCGGGTGCAATTGACCGAGCTAATTCCAGGCTCACATGAAAATTTGCGTCAATTCCTCTGCACCGAGGGGCGCCCCGACCGCTCAATACCGCGTTCGTAAGCCATGGACATAATATGCCGGTTTCCTCTGTTCCAAAAAATTTTCAGAGTCACAGCATTGATCAGCCAATGACCCTCTACTTTTTCAAGTTGATCAATGTAATAGCCACCCAGCGCAAAATCGTCACCGCCTTGATCGTTTTGCAAAAAGTGTTCAGCTTTCATATACATCTTGCAGGTGGCGCGATCGTTCTCAACATCCACAATTGGATTGGTCATAACATGTTGTGTGGCGTCCAAACCGGTGAAAAGAACCCGGCAGCTATCAACCCAATCATCGGCTTGCATGACTTCGCGGGGACGGCCGCTATAGTCTTCAAAATCCATAGTGATTGAGGGGGTGAAGATGGATCGCAGGAGATCGAAGTCTCGAGTATCGATGCCCAGCGCATACTCGTGCCGACGCCGAACGATTTGGCTATAGTCGCTGAAGTTCATGGGGTCGCCTTTGTTTTAAAGATAGGAATAACGTCATGTTAGATGGTTTTAGTTCAGCACCTCAAGAGTTACAAGAGATTATTACCAAGGTAAAAGAATCCGAATATGCAACGCTGACCCCCGCAGGAATGCCGATTGCTAATCCACTTTTCCACTATTTCAAACCTGGCAAGTCGACCATCGATATTGCAACTGGGCTTGCGTACCCGGCGAAAGCCGACCGAGTTAGAAACAATGCCCGACTAGGCTTATTACTTGGTCCGTCGGTACACGCACATGATCCCATCGCTATGCTGGAAGCAGCAGCACGGGAGCCGACGCCTTTAGACGGGCAACCGATTGTGGCGATTGCCGCTATGGGCGCAGTGCGGGATCAGGATTTACAGGCCAATACCGATAAGTATGTAGATTTGTTTTTAGATGAACATCCAGCGGTTGGACCATCGGATTGGGAAACGTTACAGACCCTGACCAACTACTGGATTCGAATCTGGGTCGAGTGTACGCCGGTGAAAATCTGGTGGTGGCCAAAAGGTGATGTTTCGCAAGCGCCACGTGTCTGGGAAAATCCGCATCAGCGCTATCCAGTTTCTGACCCTGCTCCCAAAGGACCCGCTACCCCACTTGCGAGCTGGCCTGCTGAAAATTGGCACCAACGAGCCGAATCGGTATTAACACAATTTCCCCAGCCAGTTCTGACCGCGGTTACTGCAGATGGGTTTCCGATTCCATTACCTACTCGACAAGCAACGCTAAATAAAAGAGGGTTTGCTTTGGACATGCCCAATACTGCAATCAAACGCAGCGACGGTAAGGCGTGCCTTTCTTTTGGCGCGTTGGCGACCTTTGCAGGTCAGCTACACGCCGATCAATTCGTTGTCGAACGGCTTATCGGCAACTTACCTAGCGTGTTTCAAACCGAGGGTGCTGCCAATGATGCCATGGCCGCCCGTCAGGTCAGGGAACTAGAGCGACGCAACCAAGTCATGCCTGAGGTTCGAAAAGGTTTCTATGTGCAATAATTGCCACGTATCAATCTACGTTGTGTACTAGGCACCTGCAACCCTTTCACATAGGCTGTGTAAACTTAAACTAAATTAAGAAAAATAATGAAGACTCTCGCTCTTTTACTGTCCCTTACGCTTTGTTTGTTTGCACATGCTGATGATCATGCACCGATCAATTCATATGTTGTTGAATCCATACCGTTCTCACTAAAACAGGGCTCAACACTTGACGACTTTATGGCTCTGGGCAATGACTTCGCTGAGGTTGCCCAATCAGGCGACTTCCAGTACACCGCCTACGTACTCCAGCCGCACTTTATTACAAAGTCATCTTCCCCGTTTGCTAACGATTATGACGCTGTATGGCTGGGCTTTTCACCCAGCGGTGAAGCGCTTGCATCAGGCCTTACCACCTATATGAAAAACGGTCAGGCGCTGGAAGCTAAATTCGATGACGTTCGTGTCAATAACCAGCGCAGCCTGATGCGCGGCGAAATGATACATCAAGGCGAACCCTCCACCTCAGGTGGTTTCGGCATATTCCGCACCTGCTCGCTCAATGACGGGGCTGACATCAATGATTTACGCGGTGCGCTCAAGGCTCGCTCTGCGGCTTTGGCCGAAGCCGGCTCGACCGCAACATCACACATGTGGTTCGGCGGTGTTGGCATCTCCAATGAACTTCAAGGATCGGTTATCTTGGCTCGCATCTTTCCTAGCGTCCAAGCGTGGGGCAAAGGTTTAGACATGTACTTCGCCAACGACTTCTCTGAGGTTGAGGCTGGCTTGGCTGATGCGGCCACGTGTGGCCCACTAAGAGCATACATGGGCAAACCTTTTTACGCCGCGGCCCCAAACTAATCTGAACGCAAAATTTTCATATTAGGCTAACGCAATTAGCCCACTAGCAATCACTAAACCCGCAGCCACACAGGGTGGCGCGGGTTATCTGCTTGAGTTATCGGGCTCTATCGCCGTTTAATTTTGTTGAAAATCTTCGATACTCATATCGTGGTCGTATACTCGCAGGTGCTCAACACGCTCCGTACTGACTCGATCGACAACATCGCTAATTGTTCTAAGATAAGTTGACCACGCTTCGGTTGTATTCGCCTAGTCGGTCCATTGCTCCATCTCAGTGAAACTCTCATGACCGATGGTTATTATGTGAGAAGCAAACCCATCGTGGTTGACATTCCCAGCATCAATCGCTGAAAGCCACACCTGACCTGTGAAGTCTTTAAATTCTGGTGACGTCAGCATCGTATCCATTGCTTGCAGCAGCTTCGCGGGGTTAGACACACGCAGACGGATCGCCGACCACGCTTTGTCTTTACTTGATAGCGTACCCCAGCCTTTTATCGGGCTGTTTGCAGACTGCGCGACCGGAGTGGCCACCTTACGCATCGCTTTTTGAAATTTCCGGAAATCTGCTGAGCCCGCCATACTCTTTCGCCAGCGTTCATGTTCTGCTCGGCTAGGGTAAAGCACCACCACCGCGTGAGTTGCTGGAGATATACCGTTAAAGTAAATGGATTGAAACTGAACTGATGCTGTCCGACTGCTTCCTGCATCACTACTTTGCAGTTCATCAAAGGCCTGCAAAGCCGCGGCCGCCTGACCCGGCTGAACTTGAAACTGCATAATATCCCAAACTTGGCCCGCCTGTGCCTGATTGACAACGAACACAAAAAAAACAACGGCTACTATTCTGCGCATGAACACTTCCTCTAATGGTGGAACAACCATATTTTGCGCGAACCAGAACAAAGTCAATTTTAGTACGGTTTTGGTACTTCCTTGTTCATCCACCATAACCCTTTGTTATTGACCGCTGTACAACGCGACGTGACCCGCAAGCAGAGCGTCGTTACACTGCACCACACCCAACCGCTTGAGCAACCATCGTGGAACTGGCATTTACAGAAGAAGAACTAACCTTCCGCGCAGAAATTCGGTCATTGCTTGCTGCAGAGCTGGCACCCGAGATCGTCGCCGGAAACCGAAATTCCACGACCTCGCTCGGTGATAACGAAGCCGCGATGGCCTGGCAGGCGATTCTCCACGCCAGAGGATGGGCTGGCGTTGCCTGGCCGAAGGAATTTGGCGGCCCCGGCTGGACCTCGAATCAACGCTACATTTTCAACAGCGAGTGCGAAAAAGCCGGCGCGCCTAAGTTGATTCCGCTGGGCCTGCGCATGCTGGCGCCGGTAATTTTCCGCTACGGTACCAAAGAACAACAGGACCACTATTTACCCAAAATGCTTTCCGCGGAACATTACTGGTGCCAAGGCTATTCAGAGCCGGGTTCCGGCTCCGATCTGGCCAGCCTGAAAACCCGAGCTATAAAAGATGGCGATGAATATGTCGTCAATGGCACAAAAATCTGGACCACTCATGCGCAATATGCTGATCACATTTTTTGTCTGGTTAGAACTAACCCTGACGTGAAGCCGCAGGCAGGTATCAGTTTCCTATTGATCAAGATGGACAGCCCGGGAATCGCTGTGAAACCAATCATCACTCTGGCCGGGGATCACGAAGTCAACCAAGTGTTCTTTGACAACGTTCGCGTACCAATTAAAAATCTCGTTGGGGCCGAAAACTCAGGCTGGCATGTCGCTAAGTATTTACTGGAGTTTGAACGTGGCGGCAGCTCTGTTTCCACCCGACTTGAAATAGACATGGCCGAATTAAAGCTCATGTTGCGCGACCTGCCTGAAGAAAACGAGCTCCGCCAGCGAACCGCCATGACCAGCATCGAAGTTACGGCACTTTCTCAAATGGAAACCAACATGCAAGCCAAAGTGGCATCCGGGAAAAACCCTGGACCGGGCGCTTCGCTTATGAAGCTAATGGCGAGCTCTCTGGGTCAAAAAATCGCTACCCTGCAAATGGAGGCGAGAGCAAATTATAGCATCCCTCACAACAATCAATTGTTACTCGAGGGAAAAACCACCATCGGCAGCGAACGGGATCAGACTGTCACCGCGCGCTACTTAAACACAAGAGCCTCATCCGTCTTTGGCGGGGCCAGAGAGGTGCAGAAAAACATCATCGCAAAATCAGTGCTCGGTCTATGACGACAACCCTTCATCGATATATCGCTGAATCATTATATGATGCTGGCGAATGCGCATATCCTGATAGTTTGCGAACTGGACCTGATTATTACCTGACGCTCTCAATCCCTCCTGAACATAAGGCAAATTGCCCATATCCTGATCGGCAATAACACCTAGGCCGCCCAGCTCTTGCGCGTCCGACCAACGTTCTTCCTCAGACAGCATTCGCAGCGACGCGGGGGTCGGTCGAGGCCCATTTTTGGGAACCCTATCCAACTGATAAATTTCCATAATCGAACTGTGCACATCCAAGCCATTTGGCCGCCAACGATAAACGCGAGTAGGCTTCATCCCCCCCCAAACAGAAAAATTTGGAAAAAGATTGTAGAGAATCGAATCCAGCATCTCGGCATCTGAGTACTTGTCATAATCATGACCATTTTGTGCCTGTAAATTTTCCCTCACGCTCTGAGCAATATAATGGCGCGCAGTAACCCCCGGGGGAACGTCATCAACATCTTTATAAATTTTGTAACGCCTAGACATCATGTCATCAATAATTTTCTGCTCTGAAATGCTTTCCCTGTCAATCAACGGACTGGGTTCTGCGCCTGCACTGATCTGTCTGGTCACATAGTCTGAAAAAACATCGTACTGAGAATTTACGTCTGTCACGTGTGTCATGATCTGCGGGTGGGTCGTGGGCGCATGCTGCGATTCCATGAAGGCCTCTGCAGCCACTTTCCAGTTACAGGGAATCACCTTTGCGACGTGATATTGGATAAATCGATCTTCGAGCTGCCAATCTTTGAAATGCCAGTCCAATGGACCAATAACATCCATGAGCTCCGGTGCATTTTGATCAAAGTTGACAAACACAAAACCACCCCAGACACCCACGCTGAGCTCAGGAAGTTGTAGCACTTGCTCATCGAGATGCGGGTAGTCCCAAGGTGTTGGACAGCTTTTAAAGCTGCCGTTGAGTTCCCATGTAAAGCCGTGAAACGGGCAGCGAAACTCTGACTTATTACCCGGTCGCGTTGCCAGCTTTCGGCCGCGATGCAGACAAGTATTAAAATATGCCTGAATGCGATCTGAAGCCGACCGAACAATCAAAACGGATTTATCAATGATGTCATAGACCAAATGATCACCCACATTGGGAATCTCTTCGATTCGGCACGCCATCTGCCAAACTCGCATCCACATATGTTCAGCCTCAAGCTCAAACCTCGCCTGGCTCGTATAGTGGGTTGCTGGTATCGAGTCACTACCCAGATAAGGCGCATTTTCTGCTCTCAAACATTCTGGAGCTTCTCTAGAGTCGCGGTCTAGGATGTCCTGATAAGACTCCCCGTCGTAGCGCGCATGCGGGTCAAATTCTAATGTTGTGGTCATAATTTCATCTACTACGGTTATAGCGGTGACTCGCGTCAACGCAGGATTAATCGATCCTCTAGCTGCTACGTTACCTTAAAAAATAATCTTTAGCCTGACGCGACCTGCCAGTCTAGCCAAGCGCCGAGGGCAAGGCAGGCTACTGTCTTGCCCGTGCGTGGCTCATACGATGCCGGCTTGCTCAGGCATAGGCCTGAACTACAATCATTTAGCGATTTATAACTGCCAAACAAAGTGTGATGATGAGTGCTTTGAATGAAGACATCATATGCGCTCATTTCCAAGGTCACCGGATGAACTGTCGGCAGATTGGTTAACTGTAACACTCGGCTATCCCGTAAATGGTTTCCAAGTGGTCTTTTTCAGTGAAGGCACCGGGGTTATGTCTTGGGTCATGCGGATTATGTTGGATACCGCGCCAGACAAACCAAATTCTCTCATCGCCAAGTTCCCCTCCCCCTCGCAGGTCAACCGCGAGGGCGCAAAACGTTACAACATGTATGGCCGCGAGGTTCACTTCTACCAAGAAATTGCTGAACACGTCAATATTCAAACACCCACCTGCTACTTCAGTGAATTTGACGAGCAAACCAACGAATTTGTCATTCTCCTTGAGGATCTCGTTGATTGGGAAATAGGGGATCAAATCGCTGGCTGCACCATCACCGAAGCCAAAACAGTCATATCCGCGCTCGCCAAATTTCACGCCAGTGGCTGGGAGCCTCACCATTTTGCAGACATCCCATCTCATGCTGGGGCGCTACAGATAGCAGGTATGCAAAGTACCTACCCCATTGGGTGGCCGGTCGTACTGGAAAAATTTCGAGACCTGATTCCCGTCTCAGTCGAAAATGCCGGCGCTAGCATCCCACAACACATAGAGCGACTGTTGACCACTATGTGCCAAAACCCGGTTTGCCTTACTCACGCTGACATGCGACTGGACAACATTTTTTTCAAAAATGGCGAGATTGCCGTCGTCGATTGGCAATCCACCTGCACCTCCGCTCCAGAACAGGATCTCGCCTACTTTATTACCCAGAGTGTCCCTGAGGCAGTGAGAAAAGAAGAGGATCTAGTCGCCTTCTACCACCAAGAACTTACCCGTGCAGGTATTGACTACAATCTTGATCAGTGCCGTGAACGCTACAAGGTGAGCGCGCTATATTTGATCTGCTATGCGGTGGTGATCGCGGGCACACTAGATCTTGGCAATGAGCGCGGCAGGCGCCTTGGACAGACTATCATCGCAAATACCTTCAGTGCGCTAGTGGATTTGGACGCTTTCTCCCTGCTAGAAGAATAACCATCCGGGCAAGCACATCAAAACAGGAATACAACATTATGGATCTTGAACTCAAAGGTAAAAAAGCCCTCATCTCGGCAGGCCACAAAGGCATTGGTCTTCATATAGCAAACCGTCTATTGGAAGAAGGCGCGGAAATCAGCTTCTGCTGCCGCCAACAAACCGACCTTGATTTGGCCATAGCCGCCTTGTCCGCAAAAGGCAGCGTTCGGGGTTTTCTTTGCGACTTCTCTGATCCGCAGAGGGTGAAAACATGGGTCAGCGAGGCAGGAAATGCGATGGGCGGTGTTGATATCTGCATCGGCAATGCAAGCGCGAGCAGCCAGCATGGCGAAGGTCCTGATCCTTGGCGCGCTAGTTTTGACGTGGATCTTCTGGGTACAGCCATGTTTTTCGAGGCCGCAAAACCTTTTTTATTGGATTCTTCTGCTGCTTCAATTATCCAGATTGCAACCATCACAGCCATCGAGCACCACGACGTCCCTATAAACCCAAGCTATGGAGCGACCAAGGCTGCAACAATTAATCTGATCGCTCAACTGGCGCAACGTTGGGGTGGTGAGGGTATTCGTGCCAATACCGTCTCGCCAGGTCCAATCCTAATCCAGGATGGGCGATGGGATGACATACGCTCAAGGCTGCCTGAACTGTACGAAAAAGACCGACTGCAGCACCCGAGCAAACGCATGGGTACCGGTGACGAAATAGCAGACGTCGTGGCGTTTCTCGCCTCACCAAGAGCCAGTTGGGTCACTGGGGCAAACCTTGTTGTCGACGGCGGCTATACCAAACAGGTGGGATTTTAGGTCTTTGGGTGTGTACCCGGCAGGTTGTCTGTCGGGTGG
>Ga0209631_10001643_pt1 | contig 28324 bp, 26 predicted proteins | sample COG_08_FD_184752 | JGI IMG/M metagenome (GOLD analysis project Ga0209631, IMG submission 184752) | Pelagic Microbial community sample from North Sea - COGITO 998_met_08 (SPAdes) (version 2) | ecosystem: Environmental > Aquatic > Marine > Neritic zone/Coastal water | place: Helgoland, sampling... | reverse complement strand
ATTATGCAAGGTGGAGACATTGTAGAACGGCTTGGGTCGTACCTCGATGCCGTACGTTCAATGGATCGTTCCAATGTCAAGCAGGTGGTTAAAGCCTTTGAGGAATTACCCGAGGGTTATGGGAGGCATTTGGAAATGAAGTTACTTATGCGCAGTTGGGTAAATTTTGACCCCGAAGGTGCCCTTTCCTATGCATCAAACTCGTTGAACGCCAAGAGTGAGAAAAGGTTTGGTATCTCAGAAGCCCTTGCTGGATGGGCGGTAAGGGATGAGAAAGCCGCCATTGCATGGGCTCAAGCAAATCATTCCGGACAGGACAAAGGAGATAACCCATTATTGGTTGGAATTGTGAAGGGCTTGATGGAAACGGATTTGGACGCGGCCAATCGATTATTCCTTAGTTTGCCAACCGGAACTGCCCGATGGCAGGCATCTAGCTTGCTCGCCGAAAAATTTGCTAAGCAGGATCCTCAAAAGGCAATTCAATGGGCCAAAAATTACCCGAGTGACGATCCGAGAATGCGTGAAACTGTTCTTGGACAGATAGGTGCCAAGCTTGCCCGGCAGGATTTAGAAGCTACCGCAAATTGGGCAAAATCGATGGCACCCGAACCAGGGGCAGATCGGGTAACAGAAAACCTTATCGCCCAGTGGACAGGGAAGGATCCTCAGGCGGTTGCAGAGTGGACTAATAATTTGACCAACCCAGAAAGAAAAAGGCATGCCATGGCCGAATTGTCAGGAAGGTGGGCGCTGACTGATCCAGTCGCTACGGCTGAATGGCTAAACACCCAACCTCCTTCCCCAGAGCTTGATCCAGCCATTGCAAATTTCGTCTCTCGAATTCAGGCGAGAAACCCCGAAGGAGCAGCTGGATGGGCTCAATCCATATCTGATCCATCCATGCGTAAAGAAGCTCTTGATCGGGCACTAGATGCATGGTTGCAAACAGACCCGACGAAGGCTGAAGCCTGGATCAAACAGCAGAAAGAATGACCCTATCCCAGGTTCTCGATAATCGAGACGATGGGTAAAAACAGTGCGATCACAATAAATCCGACGACAACTGCGAGAAAAACGATCATGACAGGCTCGATCAGGGAGGTTACTCCGGCCACCGCGTTGTCAACATCCTCATCAAAATTATCAGCTATCCTGGTAAGCATGTCTGGTAATTCGCCAGTCTCTTCTCCAATCTCTACCATACTCGTGACCATAGTGGGAAAAACTGGTTCCCTATCCATTTGTACGGCCATGGATTCGCCATCCCTGACCGCGTTGTGAATATTAGTCATCGCTTTTACGAAGAAAAAATTCGTCAAGGTATCACCCGTAATTTGCAATGCCTGTAAAATGGGAACTCCACTACTGAGAAGCGTACCAAAAGTGCGGGTAATCCGTGAAACATTTGATTTGCTTACCACATCTCGAACCACAGGCACATGCAAGCCAAGCCAGTCAAAACCCTTTGAGCCCTGCTTTGTTTTTTTAAGCAAAACAACCCCCATAATCAATCCTGCCATTCCTCCCAGCACAAGAATGGGGTTGGAAGAAAATAAATCACTAATATCCACCACAATTTGAGTAGGGCCAGGAAGAGGAGCCCCTCTTAACATTTGTTCGAAAATCGATTCGAATTGCGGGACTACAACCATCATGAGCAGAGTAACAATACCCACAGCCACAAACATGATCACACTCGGATAGATCATGGCGGACTTTACTTTTTTAATCGTTCGAATAGATTTTTCCTGAAACTGAGCAAGCCTGGTAAGCACAAGGTCGAGCACGCCTCCCGCCTCCCCTGCCCTGACCATATTAACATATAATTTATCAAAGGTTTTTGGATACATCGCCAAACCATCAGACAAGGTACCACCCGAAGATACTTTTTCGGCAACAGATTCGAGCATCTTCTTAAATTTTGGTTTTTTCTCCTGCTGCTTAATCATGACTTCCAAGCTGCGCAAAAGGGGAAGACCGGCTTGAATTAGAGTAGACATTTGACGAGTAAAAACAGAGATGTCCTCATTATTTGGACCTCCCCCAATTTCAATATCTAGAAGACTTCCTTTTTTCTTCTTTTTAGGTTTACTCGATTTCTTGTCTTTTTTGACCGCGGCACTGGACGCAGAAGAATTCCCTCCGCCAAGATCCATGGCGGGAGTAGCCGCACTAGGTGCGGGAGCAGCACCCTGCTGAGATAAACTCGTCGGTTGCAGGTTGTACTGGGCAAGAATATTGCGGGCGTCTTGATCATTACTAGCCTCGAAAGTTCCTTCGACCGAATTTCCAGTTGCATCCGTTGCTACATATTCAAAAATTGCCATCTATAAAATTATTGTGATCAGAAATTAGGTATATTTCAAGACTTCCTCTACTGTAGTTTCACCATCTAGGATGGAACGCAGTCCATCTTCCCGCAGGGTACGCATACCTTGCTCGATCGCTTGTTGTTTTAACACTAAAGTCGCGGCTCCTGAATTGATCAGTTCACGAAAACTATCTCCAACCTTGATCATCTCAAAAAGACCGGTTCTGCCACGGTACCCACCATTGCTACAATCGTCACATCCAGATCCAAAGTAAAATTTTCTATCTCCCAAATCTTTGCGAATAAGTCCGAGGTTCTGAAGCATTTCATTTTTGGGATCGAATTCTTGCTTACAACTTGAACAAATTCTACGGACTAATCGTTGGGCGAGTATAAACTCGAGGGACGCCGAAAGAAGAAAGGGTTCAAGACCCATATCGATCAAACGGGTAATTGCACCTGGAGCGTCGTTGGTATGAAGGGTGCTGAGAACGACATGCCCGGTCAAGGAGGCCTGCACTGCAATCCGGGCAGTTTCAATATCTCGAATTTCTCCGACCATAATTTTATCGGGGTCTTGCCGGAGAAAAGCTCGTAAGGCACGGGCAAAATCGAGCCCGACCTGGTGGTTGACGGGCACCTGCATAATTCCCTCGATCTCATACTCCACCGGGTCTTCTGCAGTGAGAATCTTGGTTTCAATTTCGTTAACTTCACGCAGGGCACTATAAAGCGTGGTGGTCTTGCCTGACCCCGTAGGTCCAGTGACTATAAAGATACCATTGGGACGGCGCACCGCTCCGCGAATTCCAGATTTTACATTTTCAGGTAGGCCTAAATTATCAAGATCCAGATTAACCGCGGATTTATCCAAAACACGAAGTACCACACTTTCTCCAAATTGAGTGGGCAAAGTAGATACCCGCAAATCAACCGCCCGTCCCTCAATCGTCATCTTAATCCTGCCATCTTGGGGGATACGATGCTCAGCAATGTTCAACTCAGAAATCACTTTAATCCGGGAGATAACGGGAAGGGACAAACTCTTGGGAGGAGGAGACATCTCGTAGAGAGCACCGTCTACTCGGTAACGAATACGAAATTCATCCTCGAATGGTTCAAAATGTATATCAGAAGCCTGAGCCCGAATGGCTTGTTGAATGACTAGATTAACAAAACGGATAATCGGGGTCTCATTGGCTGCATCTACGAGATCTCCTTCCTTGGTATCGTCCAAGTTTGCAAATTTATCGAGTCCGGTATCGCCCAACAGATCGTCCATTGTTGCCTGATCTGCTCCATAATACCTATTGATCAGTCCAGCTACTGTAACGGGGTCGCAAACAACGATCGAAACCTCAAGATTTAGAGCAAAAGTGAGGTCATCAATGATGGATGCATTAAATGGATCGAGTGCGAGAAGGTGAATGCCTTGGTCAGAAAGGTATAGCGGAACCACGCCGTATTGCCGGGCGGTTTCCTGAGGGATAACTGAGAGCACATCCGAGTCGATCTCACCAGGTTCGCCAGACTGTAATTCATATCCAAGATACTGGGAAATCAAGGCTAACAAATCTTCCCGCTGAATAATTCCTGCTTCTATTACCGCTTCTGCAAAAGACCGCTTTCCCTCGACTACATCTTGATCAAAGAGTTCATCCAAGCCATGTTGAGAGACTCCATCGACTTCGCTAAAGAGGTCGCGAATTTCAGCATTATTATCAAGGTATAACATTTCTATTTATTCCTCTTCGGTCGTTACCATTAAGACCTCATCCAAAGTAGTTACACCAGCCAAGACCTTTCGGAATCCATCGTTACGCATCGAACGCATCCCCATTTCCCTAGCCTTATTGCGTAATTCAACAATGCTCACATTGTTATAAATCATTTCCTCAATCTCGGAGTTTACCACAAAAATTTCAAAGACTCCTTTTCTTCCCCGGTACCCTTTTTCTCCGCATTTCGGACAACCCGCACCCTTCATAAAAGTAGCTCCCGCAGCTTGTTCTTCATTAATTCCCAAGACCGCCAATTCGGCAGAATTTGGATCGTAAGGTCCTTTACAGTTTTGACAAATGGCCCGAACAAGTCGTTGGGCAAGAGCAGCCCGCAGGGAGGCAGAAACGAGGAACGGCTTTACCCCCATATCAACCAATCTGGAAACCGCACTCGGAGCATCATTGGTATGAAGGGTGCTGAACACCATGTGTCCAGTCAAAGATGCATTAATTGCAATCTCCGCTGTTTCCAAATCCCGAATTTCCCCGACCATCACAATATTAGGAGCTTGCCTAAGCATTGCCCTAAGAGCTGCTGAAAAGGTCATCCCCACTTCCGCACGGACTTGTACTTGGTTAATCCCAGGAACTTCATATTCAACTGGATCTTCCACCGTAATAATTTTTCGGTCGGGTTTGTTAATGGCATTAAGCGCGGAGTACAGAGTAGTTGACTTCCCTGAACCCGTGGGCCCGGTAACGAGGAAAATTCCATCTGGCAAATTGATAACCTGTTCGAAAATTGTCTGGTCATCCGAAAAGAAACCCAGCTGGGGAAGGCCCAAGCTCAGGCTTTCTTTATCGAGGATCCGCATAACTATGCTCTCTCCATGCACCGTAGGTAGGGTGGAAACCCGCAGATCAATTACCTTTTTGCCCACTTTTACGTTAATGCGCCCGTCCAGAGGTACACGCTTCTCTGCCAGGCTGACATTGGCCATCAATTTGGTTCGGGATAGAATTGAAGGCTGTAGGCGCTTGGGAGGGTCCTGCTGCTCAATCAATTTACCATCTATACGAAAACGAATCCGAAATTTTTTCTCCAGGGGTTCCATATGAATGTCAGATGCCCGTTTTTCCAAGGCATCCTTAATGACAGAATGGACAAATTTAATTATGGGAGCATCTTCTTCACTGACATCTTCCGGGCGGACATTGTCCTCAATTTGAATATCTCCGCCCCCTAACCCCTCTAAGAAATCTTGCTCTTTTTCCTTCTCGTTCAAACCGTACAACTGATTGATCGATTCGAGCACATCTGCCCGAAAAGCGACCCGAGGATTAACCGGTTTACCAAACAAGTGACCGAGGTTATCAATACCGTCCTGGTCAAGAGGATTACCCAATACAACATCAATCGAGGTTCCGTCAGTCCCCAAAGGAATGGCCTCATAGAACCGGGCATGTTCGGAATTTAACAGGCCAATAACTTCCGGCGTTAGGCTTACCCCCGCCATATCTATAACCTCCATGTCCAACTCCGAGCCAAGGAAATTCACTACCTCTTCTTTAGAAAGTTCCAACTTACCAAGTAGTAAATTCATGAAATCCAAGCCTTCATCTCCAGAGGTTTCACCCGGCTCCTGGGCTTTTACCTCTGTTAGTACCTGATCGATCAATTCCTGGCTGGCTAAACCTTGCTCCTTGAAAGCTTCGGTCAAAAATTCTTCCGTTGCATTCATCAGTTCAAAAGTTGGAAAGGCCTAAAAAAGTTACCTACCCAATCCCATCAGAAATTCCGGATTATTTTTTGTCTTCTTCACCCTTTGGATAAACATCTCCATCGCTTCGGCAGGAGGCACTCCTTTCATCGAACGTCGAAGGGCATAAATTTTGTTTAATTCGTCTTTATGGTAGAGCAATTCTTCCTTGCGAGTACCACTTTTTTCAAAATCGAGAGCTGGAAAAATTCTCTTATTGGAAAGCTCACGGTCCAAATGGAGTTCCATATTTCCGGTACCTTTAAATTCTTCGAAAATTACTTCGTCCATTTTACTCCCGGTTTCGACCAGAGCAGTACCCAAAATAGTTAAACTTCCCCCACCCTCTATATTTCGGGCAGATCCAAAGAAACGTTTAGGTCTTTGCAAGGCGGTAGCCTCCACCCCGCCACTAAGGATTTTCCCACTGTTAGGCATAGTGGCGTTGTATGCTCGGGCCATTCGGGTAATGGAATCGAGCAGAATGACTACATGTTGATTATGTTCGACCATACGGCGGGCTTTTTCGATCACAATTTCCGCAGCATGCACATGGCTCTCAGCGCTTTCATCAAAGGTGGATGCAATCACTTCGGCATCGGGTACCTGTCTACGAAAATCGGTAACCTCTTCTGGGCGTTCATCCACGAGCAGTACAATTAAATGGGCCTCAGGATTGTTTTGGCGTAAAGCCCGGGCAATTGCTTGCTGTAAGATTGTTTTTCCCGTTCTTGGAGGAGCCACAATCAGTCCTCGTTGCCCAAAACCCACAGGAGAGACTAAGTCGACTACCCGCATCGCTACATTGTCCCACTCTACCTCGTGGTGAGTTTCAAGATACATACGTTTCAGAGGGTAGTAAGGGGTAAGCTCGGTAAAGGGTGTTACTCGGGTGGCTTCCTCAGGAGAAACTCCCATAACTTCGTCTACTTGTAAAACAATCGGGCAGGTGGACTCTTCCATCTTTGCCCGAATTAAACTTTTCACAAAATGACCAGTCTTTAGACCATACCTGCGAACTAAAAGGGCCGGAATTAAAGCAGATTGTGACTTCAATCGGTAGTTTTCTTTTTCTTGCAGGATGAACCCATGTCCATCTTCCATGATCTGGACAATGCCGGAAAGAGACACCGGGGTTTCGGTTTTGAGACAGAAAATCAAAAGAGCATCAATTAACTCTTCACGCAAAGGTGCAGCCGGAAGGTCTTCTTCGATAGATAACTTAGAAATTTTTTCGGTTAGCTCGATCAGGTTTAAAGAAAGGTATTCATCTAAGTTCAAACACTCCTTGCCCGAATCCAGCAGGGGTTGAAGAATTTTAGCAATTTCTTCGTCCGTTTTAAATGTTTCAGACTCAAGAAGTTGACCAATCTGCAAAGGTTTTGCCTCCGTTTCTTCGTAAGGTAATCTTTGAGGCTTTTTAAATTTGGGTCTTTTACGAAGTTTCTTTTTTTCCTGCCAGGTTAGCTTTTTTTGACCTGGCCCGGAATGAGGATGCCCTGGTTGCCTGGGGTGACTGGGTTTACCACGGCCCTGCCCCGAATGGTTCGCGTTTTCCCGAGGTGGTGCCGCGTTCTCCTCTCCGCCGCCGTCTGTTTTCTCTTGCTTTGCAGGTTTTGGTTGGTCGGGCGACTTTTCTTCTACATTCTTAGCCTCCTTCTCTTCTTCGGGTCGAGGTCTTTCTTCTTCGCTCTCACTTCCATCAGTACTGAAAAAGAGTTGACGGTCAGGAGCATCAACTTCTGGTTGTTCAACGGGGGCAGCAGGAGCTTCCGCAGGGACTTCCTTATTCTCTTTTTTGGAATCCACAATCGGTTCCTCGGCAGTTTCTGAAGAGGCTTTTGGTTTGGATGAACGGGTGCTTTTTTTAACAGGCATTGGATATTATGAGTAAAGGGACGAACATTAAAAAATGGTGGGCGCAAGAGCATCTACCTGACGATTCAAAAATTCGTTGGTACCACCACCCCATAAGACAAAATCGGCTCGATTGACCTTCTGGGCTATTGGCAATTGAGAAGACATTCGGGCGTTTGCCTCTTCAAGGGAGAGTCCTCGCTGAAGCAATCTTTGATAGATTGTGCTATTTGATGCATACATGGTAACGACGCAGGTAAATTGAGTGTGTAAATTGTTTTCGAACAAAAGAGGTAGTTCAACTAGGCACTTTTTAGAAGAACAGGACTGAATGAAAGAGGTCCATAAGGAACGAACTAAAGGATGAAGTAGGCTCTCGATCCACTTTCTTTCTGAATCCTTATTAAACACTATTCGACCAATGGATGATTTGTCAATGTTTCCGAAAGAATCAAATCCTACCTCACCCCATCTTTGACGAATATTTTCTTTAACTTCGGAGTTGGTTGCCAAAATTTCGGCAACTAAGGAATCTGCAGAAACCACAGCCCATCCCAAATGATTAAATCTTTCCAGTGCGGAGGTTTTCCCACAGGCGATTCCTCCGGTTAACCCCACTACGGTTTTTCCTGTAAAAGGACACATTTAAATAAGTAAAGCTTTAGAAATAAATTTGAGCAAGCAAGGATGTAAATCTTATCATATGCGACTATCGTCTTGCCAGTTTGGTCAGTCGATTCATAATGCATCATTCCTTTGGAGGTAGGGTATCCAAGTGGCTAAAGGATGCGGACTGTAAATCCGCCCGCTTCGGCGTTCGTCGGTTCGAATCCGACCCCTACCACCACTTCCCCTTCGCATTCATTTGAATCTTCCCTTGATGAAAGAAAAAAAAACGGCGAAAAGATGGATCTACATCGTTCTTGGTGGATTAATTCTTTATTTTTATAAAACTTGTTCCGGTCAGATACCCCCATTGAAATTTTGATGTTTGCAAAATCTTGGACAAGTACCGCTCTGTATGGCGGGTTGCTCGCGATCGGGTTGTCCTACCTCACCGCCCACTATTTCAGCACCTCTTTGTTTGCCCATTATCACGATTGGTCGGGTTGGAGAAGCTTAACCGGTTGGGCACCGAATGGAATAACCAATGGACTGGCCAAGATTTCATGGGCTGTAATTTTCTGTTCCTGCTGGTGGATGCTTTGGCGGCTCGACTTTTTTCTAAGTATCCAACCTGAAAATAAAAAAGTGAAAAAAGAGAATCAAGGGGTTGGGCCGATGGATTCCGAAAATTACCAAAAAACACGTCCCGAAAAAGAGGGACCACAAAAATCTGAAAACTTTGTTCCAGAGGAAGAAGAGGAAACGGAGACCAAAACTGAAGAAGATAAACAACCCGAAGAAGATGATTCAGATAAAACTAAAGAAGCAAAGAAAGCCTTCTTTCCTGAGGTAGAAGATTTGGAAATGGCTGAAATCCTTGGTTTAGAGAAGGATGCGATTCAAGATTTCACCAAAGTTAAAGCAACTTACCGAATTGCGATTGCCCAGTACCACCCGGACAAAGTTTCGGCCCTTGGGTTTGAGATTCGAGAAGTAGCTGAAAAAAAAGCCAAGGAAATTAACCAAGCTTATGAACATTTCCGAAAAAAACTAAAAAAACCTAAAAACTAATTTACCCTAAAGTTACGCTTCCTTGATAATTCCTTGAAGCCAACATTTAAATAAGACATAATCTTTTCTTTTTACCATGACACAAGCAACCACTCATGAATTCAAAGCCGAGACCAAACAGGTTCTCGATATTGTCGTAAATTCGCTCTACAAAGATAAGGAAATTTTTGTTCGCGAATTAATCTCTAATGCATCCGACGCCCTGGAAAAATTACGTCGCACCCAACTTACGGAGAAAGATATTCTGGACGACAATTTAGAACTCGAAATCAACCTGAGTACGGACGACTCTGCAAAACAGTTGATTATCCAGGATTTTGGAATCGGGATGACAGAAGAGGAATTAGTTAAAAACCTGGGTACTATTGCCCATTCTGGATCGAAGGAATTTTTAAATGCTTTGCAAAGCGAAGGAGAAAAAAATGAGTCCTTGATTGGAAAGTTTGGAGTTGGATTTTACAGCGTATTTATGGTCTCAGATTCAGTAAAAGCTTACACTCGCACCTGGCAAAAAGAGGGCGAAGGATTGTGCTGGGAAAGCGATGGTAGTGGTGGATATTCAATCGATAAAACCGAGGGGCAACGACGAGGAACAAAGATCGTCATTCAACTAAAGGACGAGTTTGAAGAGTTTTCAAAAGAGGATCGAATCAAGGACATTGTTAAAAAGTACTCTGCCTTCGTCCAGTTTCCCGTTTCGGTAAATGGGGAGAAGGTCAATACGGTGGATGCTATTTGGTTACGCTCGAAATCTGAGATTAAGGACGAAGAGTACGAAGAGTTCTATAAGTTCCAGTCCAATGACTACGATTCGCCATTAATGCGTTTGCACTTTAGTGCTGATGCCCCATTGGAGATCAATTCCCTACTTTTCGTCCCCAAACGAAACATGGAAAAAATGGGGATGTTTAGAAGCGAAAACAAAGTAGCCTTACACTGCCGAAAAGTCTTAATTGATGCAGAACCAAAAAGCTTGTTTCCAGAATGGTTAAGATTCTTAAAAGGTGTGGTTGATAGTTCTGATATTCCTTTGAATGTTTCTAGAGAAACGATGCAGGATAGCGAACTACTCAAAAAACTTGGGCAAGTTTTAACCAAAAGATTCCTTCGATTCTTAAACGAACAAGCTAAGAAAGAAGAGGACACCTTTTTGGAATTCTGGAAAGAATATGGAGTACTTCTTAAAGAAGGTGTGGCAACTGACTTTACTTACAAGGATGATTTGGCCAAGTTATTGCGTTTCGAATCCACGGCAGCTGAGGACGGAAAACTTACCGGCTTGGAAACCTACATTGATCGTATGGCTGCGGATCAAAAAGATATTTTATTTCTTTATGGAAAAAACCGTAAAGCAATTGAATCAGGTCCCTACCTCGAAGCCCTGCAAGCCCGGGGATATGAGGTTCTACTTCTTACCGAACCGGTTGACGAATATGTCATGCAATCCCTGCGTGAATTTAAGGAAAAGAAAATTATTTCTGCCGATTCAGATGAATTAAAATTGGACAAATTAGACCAAGAACCAACAGGTGAGCCCCTTGATGGAAAAGCCGTCAAAAAGCTATCCAAGTGGATCAAGCAATCTTTGGAAGACCGCGTATCCGAAGTAGAAACAGGCGAACGATTAATCAATAGCCCGGTCTGTGTTGTTGGAGAAGATGGAATGGGAGGAGCTTCTGCCCGCCGGATCATGAAGATGATGCAGGGTCCAGAAGGAGAAATGCCTGCCAGCAAAGTTAAATTCCAGATAAATCCAAACCATGCCATTATTCATGGATTATTCAAACTCATGGAAAAGGATGAGCCGACAGCCCTACTGGTAGCGAACCAACTATTGGACAATGCCTTGGCTTCCGCCAATCTTTTGGATGACCCCAGGGAGATGATCGCACGCAGTTATCAAGCCTTGGAAAAACTTACCACTGTGTAAAATCTTTCGGGCATTTTTTGAACCGTGTAAATTGAGATTGCCCCAAATGTACGAGATGAGGTAAAAATTTGAACCATGATGAGGAACTTTAGCAAATTTTTGATATTTGGCACACTTAGTTGCCTCATTTCTCTTGTTGGTTGTTTTAAAAGCTCAGGAGGGTTTAGTCGCAGTGGAGGAAATCCTTTTGCTGATGCTGATGCTGCAGTAAGCAAAAACATCGAAAACTTGATGGGGCTTTCCGTGGGCATGACCAAAGCACAGGTTTCCAGCCTATCTGGAATCGCTAATTATTTGGAAGGGTACGATTGGGGCAGTGTTTGGTTTTACAAAATTCGTACAGGTGGAAACGAGGGTACTCTCTCCGATAAAGAGGTTGAGAAAAGATATATGCCCGTTGTTTTTGATAATACCGATCGTGTCATGGGATACGGCAGTAAATTTTACGACCAAACATTGAGTGATCTCGGTGCTGGTCAATTTTAACCACTTCCAACTTTTTATCCGATTGTTCGGTTGACGAAGGTCAGGATTTAATTCATTTTCTTATCTTTTCACTTATTTTTGATGAAGACTACCCTGGCTAAAAAGGAAACTGTTACCCACGACTGGAAGATTGTTGATGCTTCCGGCCTAATCTTGGGGCGTCTGGCTGTACAGATTGCCAATGCACTAAGGGGGCGAAACAAACCCACTTATACTCCGCATGTCGACACTGGCGATTATGTTGTGGTTATCAACGCCGAGAAAGTCAAACTCTCCGGATCAAAGGAAGAACAAAAGCAATACATGTTCTACTCCGGATACATGGGGAACGAAAAATACCGCACGGTTGCGGATTTTCGCGAGAACCGTCCAGAATTTATTATCACCAATGCGGTCAAGGGTATGTTGCCCAGAAATAAACTTTCTTCAGGCATGCTCACCCGTTTACGAGTTTTTCGTGGGGAAGAACACGATCACGAAGCCCAGCAACCCTCCCCTCTCCTTTCCTAATTTATTAATATGAGTGCTAAATCCAAGACAGAAGAATTTATTGCCACCGGGCGACGCAAAACCAGCACCGCTCGAGTTCGTATACGCCCGGGTTCCGGAGATTTCATTATAAATAACCGTGACATCAGCGACTACTGTTCAACCGAGCAACAAAAGAAAGCTGTTCTCGGACCTTTAGTCTCAGTTGAGAAAGTTGGTGAATTAGACATCACCGTGATCGTTCGTGGAGGCGGAGGTACTGGACAGTCTGGAGCGATTCGTCACGGACTTTCTAGAGCTCTCGAGAAGATGGATGGCGAACTTCGTTCTCCTCTCAAAAAAGCAGGCCATCTCCGACGAGATCCTCGAAAAATCGAACGTAAAAAACCCGGCCGCCCAGGGGCCCGTAAAAGGTTTCAATTTTCAAAGAGATAATTTTTATTTCCTCACCCACCCTTTACCTAACCCCTCGGAACTCCAACCGAGGGGTTTGTTTTTTATAATTTTCCTCACCAAATTTTAACGACCATGAAAACAGGTATTATCGGAGCATCCGGATATACCGGACAAGAGCTTGTCTCTTTGCTTATTCGACACCCCAAGATCGAACTGTGCACCATTACTTCAAGGGCACACGCCGGAAAATCTGTCTCCCAAGTAATTCCTAGGGTTGGAAAAGTGGGGCATTCTCTGAAATTCACTAATCCTTCGCTAACAAGCTTGCTCAATGGAGAGGTCGAACTTTTCTTCCTGGCTCTGCCTCATGGTACAGCTGCGGAATATGCAGTCCCTTTAGTCGAGGCTGGAAAAAAGGTAATCGATCTGTCTGCAGATTTTAGATTAAATGATCCCAAGCTTTATCAGGAATATTACGGCTCTACACCCATATCTCCTGATTGGTTACCGAAGGCACAATACGGCCTTCCAGAGCTCCATGAATTATCATGGGAGAAATCTCCTCTCATTGCATCTCCTGGCTGCTACCCAACAAGTATCATCACCCCCCTTGCACCCTTACTAGAAAACGGCCTGATCGAGACCAGTGACATCATTGTAAACTCGATTAGTGGCATTAGTGGGGCTGGCAAAAATGCTTCCGAACATCTCTTGTTTTGCGAACGAAATGAAAGTGCCGGAGTTTACGGACTGCCCAAGCACCGACACCTATCTGAAATTGAAGAGCAATTAAGTCAGTTTGCTAAGAAAACCATCGCCTTATCCTTCCACCCGCACCTCGGACCGATGAACCGGGGAATTTGCTCAACAATTTCCGTACGGGCCAAGGGTGAGCTTCAAGCTAATTTAATTACCAAATGTTGGAAAGAAGCTTATTCCGGCAGGCCTTTCGTACAAATACTCAAGGATGGAGACCTACCAGAAACCGGACGGGTAGTGGGAACGAACCGAATCGATTTGGCCGTGCAGGAAGACCCTAGGACTAACCGTTACATCCTCTGTTCCGCTGAAGATAACCTTCTTAAAGGAGCGGGTGGACAAGCTGTACAGGCAATGAACCTGTGCAACGGATACGAAGAAGATTGCGGTCTATCATGAAGTTTTATCAGGACTGTGACGGCATAACTGAAGCCCAAGGTTTTTATGCTTCCGGAGTGCCTGCCAATGTCATGGGAAAAAATAATGGAAAATTGGACCTTGGTATCATTTATTCCCCACGGCCATGCACCGCTGCAGGTACATTTACGACTAACGATGTCAAAGCATCCCCCGTTCGATATTGCCTGGATTTATTGAGTGAACAGGGACAGGTTTTTCACGGCGTTGTTGCAAACAGTGGAAATGCCAATGCCTGCACTGGTAAGCAGGGAGACCTGGATTGTGCAAAAATGGCATCGGAAACAGCGAGGCATTTAAAGGTGCACTCCAAAGAAATTTTGGTTTGCTCAACCGGTCGAATAGGCGTGCAGATGCCCATGAGTCGTGTAACTGCAGGAATCGCTGAAGCTTGCCAGGATACCCTCGACGAATTGAACGGAGGCAAGGCTTTTCAGGAAGCAATCCTTACTTCTGACACTCGGACGAAGTCTTGCTCTGCACAAATTAAAACCTCTTCCGGAAAGGTAACCATTGGAGGAACAGTAAAGGGTGCGGGTATGATTCAACCTAACATGGCTACCATGCTGGCCTTTCTGACCACGGATGCCTTTGCCTCTGCCAGTTTTCTCAAAAAGTGTTTAGGTAAGGCAGTGAATAACTCCTTTAACCGAATGACTATAGATGGGGACATGAGTACCAACGATAGCGTCCTTATTTTAGCTAACGGATCAACAAGAGTAGATATTGAAAAAGAATCTGCAGATACGATTGCAGAATTCCAGGAAGCGGTTGATCAGGTTTGCGCCTGTCTCGCCCGGAAATGTGTAACCGATGGAGAAAAGGTCACCAAATTTGTGGAACTTCAATTGAATGGAGCTTCCAGTGATCAAGACGCCGACCTTGTGGCCAGGTGTATTGCCAACTCACTTCTCGTTAAAACCTCATGGTATGGATCTGATCCGAACTGGGGAAGAATCGTCGATGCTGCGGGCTATGCACGGGTCGGTCTTGACTTTGAAAAGTTTGATCTATGGTACAACGATGTTCCCGCTGTGGAAAAAGGTAAGCCCCTACCCTCTAACAAGCATAAGTGGAAAGAAATCGTTTCCGAAAAATCTTTTGTTATCAAGATTCACCTCAACTCGGGCCCAGGAAAAGCGGTGTTGTGGTCAAATGATTTAAGCGAAGAATACGTTAACTACAATAAAAGCGAATAAGACTGATGGTGGCATATGAAGAAAGTCAGGCAAAGGCCCGTATTTTAATGGAGGCCCTCCCCTATGTCAGACGATTTAGGGGCTCAATTTTTGTGGTGAAATACGGAGGAAGCTTCATGGACTCGCCGGATCCGGAAGTGCGTTCTGGCGTGGCCAAAGATTTAGTCTTTCTCAATTTTGTTGGAATTAAGGTAGTGGTCGTCCATGGCGGAGGAAAAGCGATTACTAGAGAATTGAAAGAACGGGGAATACAAGCCCGTTTCATCGACGGACTCCGTGTAACTGATGAGCAAACCATCGATGCTGTAGATTCAGTACTCAATGAACAAGTTAACCGCGAGGTCGCAGACTTTGTATCATCGCATGACTGCGAAGTTCAAAGGTTTCCCGGCAAGCAGGTATTGTCCTGTGAAAAACTTCAATCCAAGAACGATTTAGGCTTTGTCGGTCAGGTGACCCAGGTCAATACCGATCCAATCCTCCAGGCTTTGGATGAAGGCAAAATGCCAATTCTCTCGTCCACCGCATCGGATAGTCATGGCGTTTGTTACAATGTAAACGCGGACAATGTAGCATCCCAAGTCGCCATGGCTCTTGGGGCTCGTAGATTAGTCTATTTATCTGATGTTCCTGGCTTGCTAAGGAATCCAGAAGATCCCTCCACCCTTCTTTCCAGCTTGGCGATTAGCGAGGTTAAGCCACTAGAAGAGGCAGGGGTGATTTCCGCTGGCATGCTCCCAAAGGTTACCAGTGCAGTGGAAGCCCTAAAAGCAGGCGTCAACCGGGTTCACTTTATCGATGGTCGGATGCCCCACAGTATATTATTGGAAATCTTTACCGATCAGGGGATTGGTACGGAAATTGTTCATGCCTGAATAGATGAATCTTTCCAAACATCAAGAATTCCTGATCGGAAACTATGCCCCACCGCCTCTGGAAATAGTAAGGGGAGAGGGATCCAGCCTATGGGACTCCCAAGGTAAAGAGTACTTAGACTTTGCTTCAGGAATTGCCGTTACCAACCTTGGACACAGCCATCCCCACTGGGTAAAAAAGGTCCAGCAACAGAGTGCCGAACTTGTTCACTGCTCTAACTTATTTTCTATCCCCCAGCAAGTTTCACTCGCTGAGAGGCTGGTCAAAAAAATTGGTCCTGGCAAAATCCTTTTTTGTAACAGTGGTGCAGAGGCTAATGAAGCTTTAATCAAACTTTCCCGCTTGCATGGTAATCAAACAAAAACCAAGCGGTCGAAGGTGCTTGTTGCGACCAATGGATTTCACGGTCGTACCCTTGGAGCTTTATCCGCGACCGAATCGATCAAATATCGGCAGGGATTTGAACCGCTCCTTCCAGGCTTTGTATTTTGCCAGTACAATGATCTTAGTAATTTTGAACAATCCATAGACGATCAAACCGTTGCAATACTTGTCGAGTCCATCCAAGGGGAAGGTGGATTAGAAGCAGCTAGCGACGAGTTTCTCTTGGGGTTGGAAACTCTTTGTGCGAAACACAACCTCCTCTTTCTAATGGACGAAGTCCAAGCCGGTATTGCACGGACCGGAGAGTTTTTGGGGTACCAAAAATCGGGAACTAAACCACATGCAATCGCCATGGCAAAAGGATTGGGCGGGGGCTTCCCCATCGGAGCGATTTGGGTAGATGAAAAATACTCCCAACTATTTGCTCCGGGCAGCCACGGAACAACTTATGGCGGATCCCCCTTGGCCTGCACTGCGGCTCATGCAGTACTCGATGTCATCGATGAAGAAAATTTAATCGCGCAAGCTAAGACAAACGGAGAAGAATTTAAAATTGGACTGCAAAACCTCGCTACCCAATTTCCCCAAAAAATTACCGAGATTAAAGGCAGAGGACTGATGCTTGGTCTTGGCCTTACTTTTGATCCATCTCTCCTCGTTGCCCAACTTCGGGAAAACGGTTTAATTGCTGTGGGTGCTGCGAGAAACACTTTGCGCCTTCTCCCCCCCCTTACCGTAAAAAATGATGAGCTTTTACGAGCCCTTGGCATTTTAAAATCCGGACTCGTTCAAATCAAATTGGACTAAACATTTTTGCTATGAGAAACTTTTTACAGGAAAATGACTTTCAAAGAGAAGAGGTGGTGCAAATCTTTGCCAAAGCTTTCGACTTGAAAAATAACCGGGCTCAGCGGCCGACAAAAGATCTTGCCGGACAAAGTTGGGGGATGCTTTTTTACAAGCAAAGTACCCGGACACGTGTCTCCTTTGAGGTAGGTATTCGTGAACTCGGGGGAAACCCCCTCATCCTTGATCAATCGAGCACCCAAATTGGCCGGGGAGAAAGCATTGAAGATACAGCTAAAGTACTTTCACGCTTTCTTGACGGATTGATCATCCGGACACACGGACATGAATTGATAGAAGAATTTGCCCGTCATACCTCTATTCCAGTGGTCAATGCCCTCACCGATTTTTTACACCCCTGTCAAATTTATGCAGACTGTATGACCTTGTTAGAAAAATGGTCAGGCGGAAATACTTCACTTGAAGGATTAAAGGGTAAAAAATTAGCCTTTTTTGGCGACACCTCCTGTAATATGGCAAATTCCTGGATCCTAGCTGGAGCTTTGTTTGGCTTAGAAATTTCACTTTGCGGCCCTGAATCCTTCCAACCTGGAAATGAAATCCAACAATTACTTAAGGACAACAAGCTAACGCCAACCTGGGACTTTACCTCCGACCCCATTGCAGGGGCACGCGGAGCAGATGCTGTCTACACGGATGTCTGGGTCAGTATGGGCTGCGAAGAGGAAAGCCAGGGGCGCTTACAAGCCATGCAACCTTACCAGGTCAAAGACTCGACTTTTGAGTCTGCACGACAGGATTGTCTTTTTATGCACTGTATGCCCGCCCATCCTGGAGAGGAAGTCTCTCAGTCCGTACTCGATTCTCAACGGGCGATTCTTTTTGACCAGGCTGAAAATCGTCTGCATATGCAAAAGGCGATTCTATCCGCTTTATCACCTCATAATTCCTGAAAAAGATGAAATTGATTCTCGCATATTCGGGAGGTCTAGACACCTCCGTACTTGTTCACTGGTTTGCCCATCATCATGGCGCTGAAGTTATCACCTACTGCGCCGATGTTGGTCAGGAGGAAGAATTGGATGGCCTCGAAGAAAAAGCCATGGCCACGGGAGCCAAAGCCCACCGAACTCTTGATTTGGTCGAAGAATTTGCTGAAGATTTCATCTACCCGATGGCACGTGGGAATGCTGTTTATGAAAGCCAATATCTTTTGGGTACTTCCATTGCCCGCCCGCTTATTGCTAAGGCTCAAATTGATATCGCCCGCGAATTCCAGGCAGATACAGTGGCTCATGGTGCTACGGGTAAAGGAAATGATCAGTGCCGTTTCGAGCTCACTTTTTCAGCCCTTGCTCCCGATCTAAAAATCCTTGCACCATGGCGAGATGCCTCCTTTCGCGAACGTTTTCCTGGGCGTACAGAAATGATTGAATATTGCAAGGAACATGCGATCGATGTGGAGGCCAGTGCATCTAAACCTTACTCCATGGACCGTAACCTTTGGCATATCTCCTACGAAGCCGGAATCCTAGAAGATCCATGGTTTGATCCGACTACGCCCGAAAATCGATCGATGTACAAACTGACCGTCGATCCCATGCTCGCTCCGGATGAAGCCCAATACCTCGAGTTGGAATTTGACCAGGGAAATTGCGTGGCCATTGATGGGAAAAAAGGGAATCCGGCAGAAATCATCCGTTCCCTTAACACCATTGCGGGTAAACATGGGATTGGACGGGTGGACTTGGTGGAAAATCGATTCGTGGGGATGAAAAGTCGTGGAGTTTACGAAACCCCAGGTGGAACCATTCTGCTGCACGGCCATAGGCAATTGGAAACCTTGACTATGGATCGTGACTTGATGCACCTGCGGGATTCCTTAATTTCCCGCTACGCTGAACTCATTTACTACGGATTTTGGTATGCTCCCGAACGTGAAGCCCTCCAGGCATTAATTGATCAAAGCCAACAAAAAGTAACTGGAATTGTACGGCTGAAACTTTACAAAGGAAATGTCACCACTGTAGGTAGAAAATCAGATTACTCTCTTTACGATACCGCAGTTGCTTCAATGGAGGGAGACGAATCCGACTACCAACCCGAAGATGCTGGTGGATTTATTCGTTTGAATGGCCTTCGCCTGATGGAACGGGCACGAAAACAAGGTTACCAAGGCACCTGAACTCCTCCACCAACTACTCGCCCATTTGCCCAGCCGTGAACTTGCTCGTTATTGATAATTACGACTCCTTCACTTATAATTTGGTGCAGTACTTCGGGGAGTTGGGAGCAACTTGTGAGGTCCTGCGTAATGATCAAGCCACCTTGGAGGAGATTAATATCGAGCCTTTTGACGGACTGGTTCTGTCTCCAGGCCCATGTGATCCTGACCAGGCAGGTATAAGCTTAGCGGCTGTCAATCAATGGGCTGGCAAAAAACCATTGCTGGGAGTTTGCCTTGGTCACCAATGCATTGGCCAAGCTTACGGTGGAAAGATTGTACGGGCAGATCGTTTGATGCATGGAAAAACCTCTCCCGTACATCACCAAGAGTCCGGGATCTTTGAGGATCTACCAAACCCCTTTTCCGCAACTCGCTATCATTCCCTGGTTATTGATCCAAAGACCATGCCTGAAGAGTTGGAAATAACTGCCAAGACAGATGAAGATGAAATTATGGCAATCCGGCACCGGGAGCTTCCCCTATGGGGTGTACAGTTCCATCCGGAGTCTTTGGCAACAGATAGTGGAATTATGGTCTTGAAGAATTTCCTGAAATATTGTTAGAACCTATTTAGTGTGTGTGGTAAGTGGAATTCTCGATAGCGAATAATGCTGTGTCCAAAGTGTTCATCCCTTGATCTCAAGGTCTTGGAAACGCGGGCCGGTAAGGTTGCGTCGACGCGAAGAAGAAGAGAGTGTCAGTCTTGCGGGCATCGTTTCAGCACCATAGAAGAAGTCCTCCACGAGGATTTGACTGTGGTAAAACGGGATGATAGCCGGGAGTGCTTTGATCGAACGAAACTGGCGATGAGCCTACGTCGTGCGATTTCCAAGCGCCCGATTGATGCCGAGCAAATCAACGCTCTTCTCTCCGATACCCTGCGAAGAATCGAAAGTGAGTTCGATGATGAACTTCCTAGTCGTGCAATTGCCGATGCAGTGATGCATGGTTTGCGCACTGTCGATTCCATCGCCTGGTTGCGTTACGCTAGTTTCTACGAGGATTTTACGCAGTTCTCTCGGTTCGCCGAGGAAATTTTATACTTGGGTGGGGAAAGGACGGGTGAAAACAGCGGCGGGTAAAAAAGACGACTATACCAGACTGCAAAATTTAAACTCTCTATTCATGGTAATGGGGAGTGTTTCTTCGCCTGAAGAAACGATGCAGCTGCAAAGTACACTTTCCTTTATGCGGGAAAATGACGGCAATGAGAGAATGACGGTTCAATCTTTTGAACATTGTATCGATCAAGTCGTACGTTTTCATTTTCCTAATAAGCGAAATTTGAGGCATGTTCATTGGAACGCCCGGCATCATTTGGTTGACCCCTTATGGGTGCATGCATCCGTCCTTAAATTTGTTCGATCCACCCGTGATGCCATGAATGGTTTATTACTGGTCTCTGGATTGCGCGAATCTTTGAAGGGAGGCAGAAAGCGCTGGACATCTAAGTGCGAGCAAGAATATTTGGAAAACCGTCAATTTATTGAGACTCTGGTTGTGCGCAATGCCCACAAAGGCCAGGACCTTTCCGTATTATTTTTTTAGGAGTCCGATTCCGGATAACTTCCCAAGAGACGGGAAAAGGCACAAGCATTACTTACTTCATCGAGTGCCTGAGAAACTTCTTCTTCTTCGGGATGACCAAGGAAATCTACAAAGAAGAAATAATCCCAGGACTTACGTTTACTTGGCCTGGATTCGATTTTACAAAGATTGATCCCTCTCTCAGAAAATGGTTTGAGTGCGTTTTGCAAAGCTCCGACCTCGTCGTTTAAGGAAAGAACCAAACTGGTACGGTAGGAAACACCTTCACGCATAGGCAGGGATTGTTTGGCCACCACGAGAAAGCGGGTTACATTATCCGACCTGTCCTGGATTCCGCCTTCGATCATGGGAACTTCGTAAATTTGTCCGGCTAATTCCCCGGCAATAGCAGCAACTCCTGATTCTGCCCGGCACTCCCTCACAGCTTCCGCAGTGCTGCTTACAGGAACAAGACGGGCCTCAGGAAGCTGACTGCGTAACCAATCAGCACATTGGGCAAGGGCCTGGTCCTTTGAACGGACCTCGGCAATATCTGCAAGGGACGATTGGCTAAAAAGGCAGTGGCGTACCCGAAGAAAGACTTGAGCAATAATAGTCAGTTCGGAATCGACTAACAAATCAAGTGATCGATTGACCGCTCCTTCACTTGAGTTCTCGATTGGCACTACCCCATAATCACAATGCCCCGCTTCCACCGAACTGAATACATCAGGGATATCGGGCAGTGCCTGGTAATCCAGTCCTGATCCAAAATTTTTGACTGCGGCCTGATGGGTGTAAGTGGCTTCGGGCCCGAGGTACCCAATAACCATGTCTTTCTCCAAAGCGATGGAGGCAGAAATGATTTCACGGTAAACGGTGCGCAGGGATCCCTCTCGTAAAGGTCCTTCACTGTAACCCGCAAGCTTTTCAAATACTTGTTCTTCACGGGCAGGATCATAGGGGTCGACCCCAGAAAGTTTCTTGATTTTGCCAATTTTGCAGGCTTTACTTACGCGCAAGTTGAGTAACTTGACGATTTCAGAGTCGATTTGATCGATCTCTTCCCTTAGGGATTCTAGTTCGCTTTTATTCAAAACCTATATCCAAAAAAACAATTCGGAAACAATGGCAAGATGCAACCGCATATCCTGCGTTTTCACAACGAAAATAAACGAAAACAAAAAGTATGAGCTGTAATCGAAATTTTTCTTCCATCGTGGTAGATGGAGACGACCGTGCCCCCAATCGCTCGATGCTTCGTGCAGTTGGCTTTGAAGACGAGGACTTTAAGAAACCTCAAGTTGCGGTATGCTCTGCATGGAGTATGGTCACCCCCTGCAACGCTCATTTAGACGAACTCGGCAAGATGTCCGTGGAAGGAGTCGATAGCAGTGGGGGTAAGGCCCTGCCCTTTGGTACGATTACTGTGTCCGACGGGATTAGTATGGGTACACCTGGCATGAGGTATTCCTTGGTTTCACGGGAGGTCATTGCTGATTCCATCGAAACGGTGGTTGGGGCAGAGGGAATGGACGGCGTGGTCACAATTGGCGGATGCGATAAAAACATGCCCGCCTGTGTAATGGCTCTTGCCCGCCTCAATCGCCCAGGCATTTTCGTCTACGGTGGAACCATACTCCCAGGCATTCACAAAGAAAAAAACCTCGATATCGTATCAGTATTCGAAGCGGTAGGAGCCCATGCCTCCGGTAATATTTCCCACAACGAACTTACTGAGATTGAAAAGAAGGCCATTCCTGGTCCCGGATCTTGCGGTGGAATGTACACCGCTAATACCATGTCCTCTGCAATCGAAGCTTTAGGAATGAGTTTGCCAGACAGTTCTGCCCAGCTTGCCGTGTCCGAAGATAAACTCGCAGATGCCAAGGCTGCCGGTGCCGCTGTGGTAAATTTGGTTGAGAAAAATATCCGCCCCCGTGACATCATGACCCGAAAGGCTTTTGAAAATGCCATTACTGTGGTCATCGCCCTGGGTGGTTCGACCAATGCGGTTCTCCATCTACTCGCCATGGCTCATGAAGCGGAAGTCGCCCTTGATCTCAATGACTTCACCGAGATTGGCAAGCGGGTACCCGTACTTTGCGACCTCAAGCCCAGCGGAAAATACAACATGTCTCACTTCGTACGAATTGGAGGTTTGCGCCCCTTACTCAAAACCTTGCTCGACCATGGCTTGCTCCATGGCGATTGTATGACCGTAACAGGGAAAACCCTCGCCGAAAATGTTGCCGACGCCAAGCCCTATGCTCCCTACCCCAGCGGGCAAGACCTGGTTCGCCCCATAGAGGACCCGATCAAAAAGGATAGTCACTTACGCATTCTGTACGGCAACCTTGCCTCCGAAGGTGCCGTGGCCAAGATAACTGGCAAGGAAGGACTAAAGTTTTCCGGTACCGCTCAAGTCTACGAATCCGAGGAACAAGCCCTACGTGGAATTCTTGACGGGGAAGTGCAGGCAGGGAATGTGGTAGTCATCCGCAACGAAGGGCCAGTTGGAGGCCCGGGAATGCGCGAAATGCTATCTCCTACCTCAGCGATTATGGGCAAAGGATTAGGCAAGGAGGTCGCTCTTATTACCGATGGTCGATTTTCTGGTGGTAGCCATGGCTTTGTTGTGGGCCACATTACCCCCGAAGCAGCGGTCGGTGGGTTGATTGGTATGCTTGTTAATGGAGACCCCATAACTATTGATGCAGAAAACAACCTACTTACATTGGATTTGCCCGATGAAGAAATTGATCGGCGCAAACAAGCCTGGCAAACTCCAGGCCCCAAGGAAAAACGGGGTGTTCTTGCCAAATACGCTAAACTTGTAAGCTCTGCTTCCCTCGGGGCTGTAACCCACTAATCCTTTTTTAACCCATTCAAGTTTTTTCACTATGGACTCCTTACTTTATCAAAGATTTCCCGAACTGGGATTCGCCTCGGACTTTCGACTCGCTGAATTTCCCCAAGATTATTTCTCCCAAACCCAAGACCTTTTAAAAGATGCTTATTCATCGATGAAAGCACTGGAAGCCGGAGCTATTGCCAACCCCGACGAAGCCCGGATGGTTGGCCACTACTGGCTGCGTAAACCCGAGCTCGCCCCCACTTCCGAAATGACTGAGGACATACGGAATACTCTGGAAAAGGTAAAACAGTGTGCCCACCGTGTAAAAACTGGCGAGCTAGCGAGCCCAGGCGGTGCTTTTACTGATCTTCTAGTGATTGGAATTGGGGGCTCCGCCTTAGGCCCACAGTTTGTGGGCAAGGCCTTAGCAAAATCATCAGGGGACGATCTCATCGCTCACTTTTTCGACAACACCGACCCGGATGGAATGGACTTCACTCTATCTCGAATCGGGCAGAGACTGTCGACCACTTTGGTACTGGTGATATCAAAGTCTGGCGGTACACCCGAAACCCGAAATGGGATGATTGAAGCTCAATCTGCATTTCAGAAAGTTGGGCTAGATTTTAGCAAACAGGCAATAGCCGTGACTGGACAAGGCAGTAAGCTCCATCAAATTGCGGAGAAGGAAAATTGGCTGGACTTTTTTCCCATGTGGGACTGGGTGGGTGGCCGAACCAGTGAAACTGCTGCTGTTGGCTTATTGCCCGCCGCCCTACAGGGTTTTGACATCGATCAATTACTTGATGGTGCAGCCAAGATGGACGAACTTACAAGATCGGAGGACACGCCACGTAACCCCGCTGCCATGCTGGCACTAAGCTGGTATTGGCTTACCGCCGGGACCGGTGCGAAGGATATGGTCATTCTTCCCTATAAAGATCGATTGGAATTGTTCGCCAAGTATTTGCAGCAATTGATCATGGAATCCTTAGGCAAGGAAATGGACCTAGATGGAAAGAAGGTAAACCAAGGTATTGCGGTCTACGGAAACAAAGGCTCCACCGATCAACATGCTTATGTTCAGCAACTGCGCGAAGGAATACCCAATTTCTTTGCCACCTTTATCGAAGTATTGAAGCACCGGGAAGGTGAATCCGTAGAGGTCGATGAATCTGGAATGAATTCGGGCGACTATTTGCACGGCTTTTTCCTGGGAACCCGTGATGCCCTCCTCGAAAAAGGAAGACACTCGATTACCCTAACCATTGACCAGGTAGATGCTAGGTCAGTGGGAATGCTCATTGCTCTATACGAGCGGGCAGTTGGATACTATGCAACGATGATAGGGATCAATGCCTACCACCAACCCGGGGTGGAGGCAGGTAAAAAAGCGGCTGCACGGATCTTGGCGGTACGCAAGCAAGTAGAAGACTGGATGTCGGCCAACCCAGACTGCCCAGTAAATGCAGAACAGCTTTCCCTTAATTTGAAAATTGAGGAACAGATCGATTGGGTATTTAAAATCCTTGAAAGTTTGTCCGCCAACCAGCCAAGAAAGTTCGTGCGGGAATCAGCGAAATCGCCACTTGATGATACTTTTGTCCACCGAGTTTAATCTGCGGAGCAAGGATTGGGAATAAAGATGGATTGATTTCTCCGCCAAGAATGCCTTCTATTGATTATAAAATATGGCAGCAACCCTGAATAAAGATGGAACCCCGCGGAAAACTGGCAGTGGAAAAACCAAGGGTGCTGGGTGCTTTGCAAAGATTAAGTGGGAACAATTAAGGGAATTTGTTCAGGATGATGAGAATATTCTTGTTAGCCGTGTGTGGTTGCGCTCGGTGGGTGCATTAAATCAAAAAAAAGGATCTAAGAAAAAACTTACCAAAATCACCCCGACCTCAAAATTTGCAAGTAACACATTTCCTCCCAAAGCTCCGACCCCGCTCCCTAAATTGAAAGCAAAAGAAGAACATAAAGAAACTTCCAGCTACCCAAAAGGAGATGAGGACGAATATGAACCGCCTCCCCTTTTTGCTTCCATGGGGGAAATTAAAAAATACTGATTTTTAAAACGGCGAAAAGGGCGATGGCTCAAAAGGAACATCTTCTGCTGCCGGAGGGAAAGGGGAAGAATCGTCCGAAATAGGATCATTAGTACTCTTCACATCAGGTGAGAGCTCTTCACTCTCATTTGAATCTGAATCAACATTCTGAACGATGAGTGTTACATTGCCATCATCATCGAGATAAGAGGTTATGGATATATCAGGACTTGCCTCCAAGTCCTCCGAACGGACATCCCTCACCCACCAGTCCTGGTACTCAAGTCTGCCTTCTTCTTTATATTGCTGAACGGCACCCCAACGTGAGCCAGCATATTCAGGAACCAATAACCTTCGATCAGGATCATAGCTGTAACGGGCATCCCAAGCCTTTTGAACATAGGCAGGGGGACGGCTCCCTCCAGTGGATTCCACAATCCCAGCAGGCAGGGAATCTGAATGTTTTCTGGAGCAAGAAGATGCATGAAGAAAACATAGAATCATAAATGAACATGTTAAATGACGGAAAGACATACCTTTTATCTTTATATTACAATTCGATCTTTGACTAAAAATCAATCCTTAGTTGGTCGATCATACCAAAATCGGCAAGCTTTCTGGTTTCTTAAAAAAAAGGGCATTCCCAACAAAGGGATGACCAGACGCAAGATGGCAAGGTCGCTGTACCAGTCCAATTTTCGAGCTGAAGAAATCACCGGAGGGTGTGAAATCATCATCACTTTTTTCCCGTTTTTTCGGCTCACCTTTTTCAGTTTTCGGGAAAGTACGATTTCCTCCCCCGCAAAATGGGTTTCAGGAAATCCACCACAGTCGAAAAATAATTCTGCCCGACAAAAGATAAAACTCCCGGCGAACAATTTGAATTTTCTTGATATCCAGTTCCAGGCACTAGGAAGAAATCGACCAGCGAACCAACGAGAAGGATATGCGTCCAAAACCAACTGAGCTCCTCCGCATCCGACCTCTCCACCGTTAAGAGCTTCCACTGCCTGGGCGAATGTGGATGGAGGAACCAGCGTGTCTGCATCAAGAAAAATCAAATTGCGGGCACGAGCAGCCCGGGCACCACTATTACGAGCTTTTGCAATTTGTCTTACCGGTTCCTTGATCACAATGCAGCCAAAGTCCTCTGCGATTTGGGCTGTTCGATCAGTACATTGATTATCAACCAAAATGATCTCACCTCGAACGCCAGCAAGTCTGCTTATCGCATGCTTGAGTGCTTCCAGGGTCCTGGGTAAATACTCTTCTTCATTGTAGGCCGGTATAATAACCGAGAAATTTAATTTAGGCCCCAGTTGATTTGAGCCCACCGGTAAAAATACTAACGAGAAAACTTCTTAGCTCGTCTGCCCACTCCAAAGGAAAGGCCAGATATCCAGCCTTGTAAACGAGAAAGCGGACGGGTGGAATACAAGTCTTGGTCTCCCAAGGGATGAAGCGGAGAATCTCCACGAATGTCCGATGCGATCCGATCCAAGGTGGGCAGTTCATTGCCATCTGCTTGAAGTTGTTGATAAAGAAAGGTCAAGCGGTCCACCTCCAATTGTCGCGAAAGAGCCGATAATGTTTTACGAAACTCGGCAACCTCGCCTGCTGGCAGGTTGCTGGAAATATCTTCACCGCTAAGTGATGGAGCAGAAGGCGTACTCTTAGTAACCGCAACTCGAGTTTCTAAATCCTCAGGCGAGTCTTCGGGTGTTTGCGTGACCGACGGCTTTTCTTCAATTACCATGTCGGCATCAAAGTCTCCTACCGAAAAAGGCTCTTCGTTCAATTCCTCAGAATCTGCTGGGTCAGTCGATTGCGGAGGAATTCCTGCCTCCACGATTCCTTCTTCACCCGGCTCAAAAGCTTCTGAAGAAAGCCTGCCGTCGTCAGATATCGAAGAAGCCAGGGCTTCATCCGTAATTTCTTCGGAATCAGTGGAACTCATTGGGTTAGATACTTTAAAGGTCGTGGTGGGATAAAGATTTCTCTTCAGAAAAATCGGGGGAATCGATAGGATTAGATAATTCTGCCGTACGGATCAAGGTTAGTTTTTCCCCAGCTTGAATAGAGGGAAGTTTTTTTGGCGTTTCCTGGCCAATGATCTCAAGAAATGAATAGGTTTTTTCAACTAATGTACAGCGAACAAAATACGGCATTTCGCTCCATAGTTCACCCGTACGAACAATAAAAACAAACCCCTGTTGCATTCCATCGCGCTCACCCGTCTTACTAAAAAAGCCACGACCATTAGGTGCTACATTTTCGACTTCGACGCGGAGAGTATCCCCGTAAAAGATATCGAACGGACGAACAATTCTTTCAACCAAAGATTTCTTCGCGTCTAGATATGAATCCAAGGCTACTTGGCGAAGCCGACTCAATGAGGAAAAATTTTGGTCTAAACGGTTCCATTCCTGTTCGATTTTTTGATGCTCCTCGCTAACCATGGCAAATTCAGACATCATATCTTCTTTTTGCCTGGTGAGAGGAAGCAGTTTGGCTTCCTCTCCAGATAATTGATCGGTATAGTCGATAAGATTGCTTTTCTCCTTTTCAAGTTCTTTCAGGGCTAATTCTA
>Ga0209631_10001642_pt1 | contig 28336 bp, 16 predicted proteins | sample COG_08_FD_184752 | JGI IMG/M metagenome (GOLD analysis project Ga0209631, IMG submission 184752) | Pelagic Microbial community sample from North Sea - COGITO 998_met_08 (SPAdes) (version 2) | ecosystem: Environmental > Aquatic > Marine > Neritic zone/Coastal water | place: Helgoland, sampling... | reverse complement strand
TATGTTTGAAGATTTGTTAGATGGCGAACTGCCGGATGGCGCTACTGGTGATGATTTGTGGAACGCTTTAGGTGACGGCAAAGCCATCTATGAATTGTATCATCATATTAAAACAAATGGCGAATAAGTAATAAACTAATAAATAACAAAAAATAATAGCAAGAGATTACACAAAGTACACCGCAGCAGGTTTTAGCAAAGAAACTTTGGCTGCACTCGACAAAATAGGTTTTGTTCACCATTTGACCCTCTTGGATCAATACATCTCCCTTGGACACCTGCCTCTCTGTGGCAATGGAATGGATGTGTTCCTCCGCGTCAGATGAGAGATCAATGGAACTTTTTATCTTGTTGATTAGGTTCTGCAAAGCACCGGTTTTAGCAAGTGGTCCAGATTCATGACAAGCGCTGCCAATCCTCAAGGATGCTGAGAACTTGAGTCCCTGTGATGTTTGGGCCGGTTGAAAGTCAATGATGTAAAGGCCTGATTGCAGTCCCGAACGTCACTGGTGGAGAGTTCAAGAAGCGCGATCGAGGTCCATCACCTTCGCCCAAGCGCGCACGAAATCATTCACAAACCGCTCCTCGCCGTCAGCACAACCATAAACCTCTGCAATGGCTCGCAACTCAGAGTTAGAACCAAAGATGAGGTCTGTGCGGGAAGCTGTCCATTTCGTTTCTCCCGTTACCCGGTCAGAACCTGCAAACCCTTCTGAGACTGGGTCCACTGCTTTCCATGTGGTGTTCATGTCGAGCAAGTTCACAAAGAAGTCGTTTGTTAATTCGCCCGGACGGTCTGTAAAGACCCCGTGCATCGAGCCATCGTAATTCGTTCCAATGACCCGCATGCCTCCAACCAATGCAGTCATTTCAGGCGCGGTCAAGGTCATTAATTGCGCTTTGTCAATCAACATCTCTTCGGTTGATGCTGTTGCGCTTGCTTTCTTGTAGTTCCTAAATCCATCCGCACGCGGCTCTAAAACTGCAAACGAATCCACGTCGGTCTGTGCATCCGTTGCGTCTCCCCGACCTGATGTAAATGGAACCGAGACTTGGTGACCTGCATTCGACGACGCTTTTTCAACACCCGCACAGCCCGCGAGAACAATCAAATCTGCCATGGACACCTGAGTGCTGCCCGTTGCATTGAAGTCTTTTTGAATGCCCTCCAACGTATCAAGCACCTGACTCAGTTGCGTTGGGTTGTTCACTTCCCAATAACGTTGAGGAGCGAGTCGAATCCGACCGCCATTGGATCCTCCCCGCTTGTCGCTTCCACGGTAGGTGGATGCCGATGCCCATGCCGTTGAAACCATTTGTGAAACAGTCAATCCAGACGCCATGATTTTCGTTTTCAAGGCCGCCACATCGTGCTCACTCAATGTTCCGTTTGCCGGGGTTGGAACGGGGTCCTGCCAAATCAATTCTTCTGCAGGCACCTCAGGCCCGAGGTAACGCTCAACCGGCCCCATGTCTCGGTGGGTCAACTTGAACCAAGCCCGTCCAAATGCGTCGGCAAATTCTTCCGGGTTCTCATGAAAACGCTTCGAAATCACCGCATATTTTGGATCCATTCGCAGCGCTAAATCCGTCGTCAACATAATCGGAGTATGGCTCTTAGATGAGTCGTGCGCATCCGGAACACTTCCTTCACCGCCACCGTTTTTAGGTTTCCATTGCTGAGCGCCTGCTGGGCTTTTGGTAAGCTCCCACTCGAAACCAAATAGGTTTTCAAAGTAGTTGTTGCTCCACTGAATGGGCGTTGTCGTCCAGGCACCTTCCAATCCACTCGTGATCGCGTCACCGCCAGCACCGGTTCCATACGTATTTTTCCAACCCATGCTCTGCTCCTCAATTCCAGCACCCGCCGGCTCTGCACCGACATGCTTTTCTGGGTCTGCAGCACCGTGCGTCTTGCCAAACGTGTGTCCCCCCGCAATCAACGCTACGGTTTCCTCGTCGTTCATCGCCATGCGACCAAACGTCTCACGAATGTCACGAGCGGAAGCGATCGGATCCGGATTTCCATTGGGACCTTCTGGGTTGACATAAATCAACCCCATCTGAACCGCCGCCAGGGGGTTCTCGAGCTCACGATCTCCTGTATATCGCTTATCAGCCAGCCACTCTCCCTCTGAACCCCAATAAATATCTTCTTCCGGCTCCCAAACATCTGCCCGGCCACCTCCGAATCCAAATGTTTTGAACCCCATCGTTTCCAACGCACAATTCCCCGCGAGGATCATCAAATCCGCCCACGAAATCTTTTTGCCATACTTCTGCTTAATCGGCCATAAGAGCAAACGTGCCTTATCCAAATTGGCATTGTCGGGCCAGCTATTCAGCGGAGCAAACCGCTGCATTCCTGATCCCCCGCCACCGCGGCCATCAGCAATTCTGTATGTTCCAGCACTGTGCCATGCCATGCGAATGAAAAAAGGACCGTAATGACCATAATCTGCTGGCCACCAATCCTGTGAATCCGTCATTAAGCGGTTGATGTCCGCTTTGAGCGCATCATAATCCAACGACTCAAATTCTTTCTTGTAGTCGAAGTCTTCACCCATCGGATTCGACAACGCAGAGTTCTGACGCAAAATACTGAGGTTCAGTTGATTCGGCCACCAGTCCGTATTTCGAGTGCCACCACCGGCGCTTTGTTTCAATGCTCCTCCCAAGAAAGGGCATTTGCTTTCGCTGTTCACGTTGTACGTGTTCTTGGCATTTGCATGCGGATTTTCGTCGCTCATTTATCTATAATTTTTGTTCTGTATTCAGTGCAACGCCTCATGCGTTCTGTGGCTCTAAAATTACGATGTACCGGACAATTAAATCAAGGTTTTATTCTCCTCAAATCACCTAAAATTCCCTTGTCAAAGCGATTTTCCCTAACTGATTCAGTGAATCATCATTTTTCGAGTTCCCAAAAGCTGTCCTGACTTGGAAACAAGGCGAACGATGTAAGTGCCCACCGCAAAACCCTGAATATCCACCCATCCCGATAAGCCTGCTTGATCCACCCAAAAGCGAGAGATGTTATACGTGCCTTCTTGACCTAACATCGATGTGAGCAACAGTTGTTCTGGAACATCAGAGCCTGAATAGGTAAATGTCAGTCTCCCTTGTGTATCGAGGAATACGTTCAATTCCGATGGTTTCATTGCTTCTTCCGTTGAGAAAGTCTGGTTCCATGCATTGAAAATTTCTTGAAGCTCTGTGATGGGTTCGACGCCTTCTGGCGTAATGGAAACGTTCAAGTCAAGCGTGAGATTATTCGGGTCGTCTCCCGGGAATGCAACACGAATAAAAGCGCTTCTCGAACTCACACCTTCTTTCAGGCACCGGGAATCAGCTCCAGGAACATTCGCCCCTTGCAATGACGCCATGAGTCGCTCAGCCAGTGTGCCGGAAGTCTCTGTAAACCCTTGTTCCATGGACTCAAGGATCGACGCATCCAACAGGATGTTTCCCTGGATGGCATAGTCAACCCCCACCAAATGACCATGATAATCCATGCAATCCGCCCCAGTGAAGGCATCCGCCCGTGCTTCACCGGTCACCAAATCCACTGCTCCATATTGCCTCAACCCTGGGGTTGATTGAATGTCATTGTACTCCAGCCAATCCATGAGTTCTTCTGGGCTCGCACCGGACTCAAACTGCTCGTGTGCATTGGACTGGTTTGCTGGAAGCCAGTAGCTTTGAGTATGAATTGCTCCATGGTCTGGCAGCACGTCCGAAATGATGATGGCACCGCCCGCGATGTCGTCGTCATCCAAACACGTCGCGCCCGCTGAACCAACCTGACCCGTCGTGACGTCCACAGCAACGATGCTAAACGTGTCTTGAGCAACAGCCGTCGAGCCGATTACAACCCAAAACAAAAGCGCCGTTCTCACGGCGATGCCAATGTGTTCAATCCGTTTCATGTTTCGTGGCCTGTGATTCAAATGTACACCATGATTTGGGCAGTCACATTCCGAAATAACCTCAGCTGTCGTTTGCCTCAAGTTAAAGGTGCGCATTTACCGCGCACTTTGAAACGGCTAGAGGCGCTGTTCCTCCTCGACCAGGCCAATTAGACCGTGCCAATTAGACCGCGCCAAAACCCAACATGCATGAAACAATAGAAGAATAATGAGGGCTTCATGCTCAGGGGCGTATGAAAAAAAAAAGATGCGCGCCCTCTTTTTTCAGTGAGAATTATTCCACCTTAGAACTATGATATGCCGTCCAGCCATAATTCCTCCTCACTATTCTTCGGTTGCGATAGGGGCAAGCCATTTTCTCAAGGTATTGATGCTATTTCTTCTCGTCACTTCTTGCACGGAAATCTTGTGCGGTCAGACCTCCCCCCTTCAGCGGGAGGCACAGAAAACCTTAAAGAAGGTTGATGCGCTGAGCAAGAGCGTCTTTGTAGCTTCCGCCAACCGGAATCTCTTTTTCCATTCCAGCTATGGTGATCATGGAATACTTAATGCTTTCAATGGCCTCGATGTTTACGATGTAACTTCGATGAACGCGCATGAAGTCCGGCCCCCCAAGTTTTGTTTCGACATCCTTCATGGTGGAGTGAATCGTGTAGCTTTCATTGGTGGTGTGAACCACGACATAATCCTTCAATGCTTCTACAAACAACAAGTCGCTGTTCTTGACACGAATCAAGCGGCTTCGATTTTTCACAAAAATGATATCCGTGTCGTCTTTGTGTTCGGCCAGGCTCCTCAAAAAATCCGTCTCCTGACGCATTTCCTGCTCCTTTCCGTGCTTGTGAAGCGCCATTTCCACAGCCGTTTGAATGTCCACATCCTTGAACGGCTTCAAAATGTACCCGTGTGGCTCCGCTAATTTCGCGTCGTTCAAGGTGTTCTCGTCTGCGTATGCCGTCAAAAAGACAACCGGAATATCGATGTTCCGCTTAATTTCTTCTGCTGCCGCAATGCCGTTCATGTCGCCTTTGATCATGATGTCCATCAACGCCAAGTCAGGCTTGTGCTTCATCGCCATGGAGATCGCGTCTTCCCCGTTATCAGCTGAGGCTACTACGTTATAACCCAGGTTTCCAAGGCAGCGTTCAATGTCTTTTCGAACGATGCTTTCATCTTCTGTTACGAGAATATTTATTGGCATATCAAGTGGTTTCTTTCGGTTCCGTCTAGTCGGTCAATGGGGTAAATCTAACCAAAAATGAAGCCCCACCGTTGGAATCTAACGTCTTATCGCTCTGTTTGTTATCCACAACGAGCACTCCGTCCAATTGGTCGGTAAGCGCTTGAACCAAATACACCCCGAGGCTGTCGTTCGTTTCGATGTCAAACTCTTCTGGCAACCCCACTCCATTATCCGCCACCTCAATCTCCAGTTCTTCGCCCTTTTTTTCAACACGTAAGAATACTTTACCTGTTTCTCTGCCTTTGAATGCGTATTTTAAACAGTTGGAAACGAGCTCATTAACAATTAAACCGCAAGGGATTGCTTGCTTCAGGTTGATGTGGATGTCGTCCAGCTGACTTATCAATTCCACACGAGCCGAAATCTTGGAGTAGCTGTGAATTAAGTTTTGAGTCAACCGCTCCAAATAATCGGCAAAACCAATGGAGCTGAAGTCTGAGTTTTGGTAAAGGCTTTCGTGGATAAAGCTCATGGTCGATATCCTGTTTTGGCTTTCTTCCAAAACGTCCAACATCTTGGGGTCGTCTACAAACCGTCGCTGCAGGTTGAGCATGCTTGAGATAACCTGTAAATTATTCTTCACTCGGTGGTGGACTTCCTGAAGTAAGATTTCTTTCTCCTTTAGCGCCTCACGGATTTGATTGTCTATCTCTTTTCGCTCTGTGATGTCATAAGCAATGCAGCTCAACTCCTGCGCTCCCTCTTCAAATAAAACCGGATTAACAAACAACTGATACCATACAACCTCACCTGTTTTGGTGACCATCGGTAGCTCAAATTGCTGTTGGGTGCCTTGAGCAGCTCGGGCGAAGAGGTTCAGTTGTCCTTGGTAAAATTCATTGTTTGTGAATTCCTTCAGCGTCTCAATGATGGGGGTACCAACCGATGTATCAAACCCAAACTGTTCCGCGAGGATGTTTTTGAGGTTCTGGTTCACGGTGGTGACCCGAAGTTTTTTGTCGATGGTGAACATCAACAGGTAGCGCGTGGAGTTGAAAATAGACTCCAATTTGGCCGACTTCTCCTTTGCGTCGCGCTGATAAGCCCGGACCTCTGATACGTTTAAATAAATGCAGCGCAGGCCAATCAAACTCCCTTGTTCATTCGTCTGCATTGACCCGCCGCCCAACATCTTTAATGTTGAACCGTTTTTATGCATAAAGTTCAATTCGTTGCTTGAGCCCGCTAACCAGTCTGTCCAATCCTCCTTGGTTTTGTTCGCTGGAGCTTGAATCAAGTCTTGAATCAGCACCTTTTTTAGCTCTTTGGATGAATACCCCAGTGATTCAAAGAAAGACGGATTGGCATACTCTACGCCTCCCATTGCATTAACCTGAAAAACCAGGTCGGTTGCATTCTCAAGGATATCGCGGTAACGCTCGTCACTCCTTCTTAGTTCTTGTTCTGCAAAACGAATGTCGGTTACATCCCTTCCAACGAGCACAAAACCCGCGCCTTCTCCTTCATTGTTTTGAAGAGACGCAATGGATATGAGCATTTGAAAAACCTCTCCTGTCGATCGTTTGCCTGCTATTTCTCCCGCGTAGTAACCTTGTTGTTCCAAATCCGAAACGATGCCATTGAGATCCTTTGGGTCGTGCAAAAAATCCACAGCGGTCATCGTCTTCACGTCTTCGACCGTCATGCCAAACTCAACCGAAGCTGCATGATTGAATTGAACAATTTTCCCTTTGACATCAAGCGCAACAATCATATCAATAGAACTCTCGATGATGGACCTGTTGAAGCGCTCAGCGCCTTCGAGTTGTTTTTGCGTCTCTTTGTGTTGTAAAATCTCCTCTTTGAGCAAAATATTCGACTCCTCTGCTGATGTCCTCTTCAATTGTTCGCTCACCAGCTGCATCTGAGTCGATAAGTCATTGATTGTGATTTGCACAGCTGGTTGATTATCGAAAAAAGACAAAACCATTTGCAAACCCACTTCCTTTACCTCGTTGTTCTCTCGGTTCACTTGCACCTCGAGGTACATGGGTTTTTCTCCATTGAGAATGCGGGCAATGTCCTCTTCAATTGGTGAGCGATCCGAAGGAGTAAAAAACTGGATAACCTCTTGGTTGAACACCTCTTCTTCCTCCATGCCTAATATTTCCAATCCCGCCTGATTCGCATACCTAACCCGGCCATCCACCACCAAAAACAACCCAAAAGGATTCGTTTCAACAAGCAACCTAAACCGTTCTTTGGTTCTCAATAAGTCGGTTGCAATTTTTCTTTTTTCGGTTATATCCAAAAGTGCCAGTGTCTTGAAGTCTGCCTCCTTATCAATCACCGAAATCTTACCTTCTACCACAAGGTTCTGCCCCTTTCGATTCATAAATTCAAACTCCACCACTTCTCCTAAGCGGGCATTCATGCGCTTCCAATTGCGCGCTCCCAGCTCGCTTTCCCACCTTATCTCTGTGATTTCTTGTGGATTATTAACGCCCATTACCATCCACATCTGTCCATTTGAATCCACCGCTTGATTTTTGTGAATCAACGCTAAACCTTCAATGGTTCCATTTGCTAAACCTGCATAGAGAAGCTTATTGTAACTCAACGCCGAGGTTAATTCATCTGTGTTGCGTTGATCTTTAAATACAGCATAATAACATCCGTTCAAATGCCCAGAATGAACAGTATACTCTGTTTCGTTGGCCGATGAATCCCATGCAAAAGGTTGGTTGCCTGCGATTGAATTAATGACTTCCCACACTTCTTTTGCCTGCTCAATTTCACCAGAGGAAAACGTGCGCCTGCCCGCCTCGTTCACATAAATCACCACTCCATGCTCATCAAATACCAAAACAGTATCCAGGCAAACATTGGTCCAATTCACTATTTGGGGATCAAGTTCCATGACTTAAAGACGAAGTTAATCGTCAGACTGCTCGGTTTTTCGTGAGTTTGTTTCCTTGAGTCGCTGACCGTCAATGCGCACGAGTTTGCCTTGTTTATAATCCAAGGTTTGACGTAAGGTTTGATTGGGTCCATAAAGCAACCACTTTCCATCCTTTGTTCCCATATCATACCGTTCAATTTGAACCATTGAACCTTGATCATTCTTGTATACGTGTTTTCCTACTGGAAGCCCCAATTCATAAGACCCTGTAAATTGACGTTCACCGTTGGGGTGCTCATGAACCCATTCACCGTTTCGTTCATCGTCTAAATACACTCCTTTTTCAAGGTGATTGTTTACGTTCATCATCCAGGGTCCTTGTTTTAAACCAAAGTCATACGTGCCTTCGACAATCAATTCTCCACTGGAGTTCCATTCACGGAAAAGGCCGCTCGCCTTTCCGTTGCGGTACGACTCATCCCTGTGAATCGAACCATCGAGATAATACCATGTCCAATTTCCATTGTACAACCCATTCGTATATCGACCCTCTTGAACCAATTCGCCTGAAATCGCATAAAATTTCCACTGCCCTTCGCGCTTTCCATTTGAAAATGCGCCTTCCGATTTTAATTCGCCCGAAGAATAAAATTGCCTCCAAAAACCAATCCGTTGACCTTGGGCATTTGTAATGCCGTCTCCGATTTTCACACCTGCTTCATAAAGTGCCCCAGATATGATCATTCCTTCCTCATCGTATTCAGAAAAAACACCCACTCTCTTCTCCGATTCATACGTTGCGCGTGAAGCAATCACACCGTTTTTATGCCGTGTTGTTCGAACATCAATTTCTACCGTCTCCTCCGCATCTGAAACAACTACTCCATCGAGGTATTTTTCTACTCGATCCAACTGACCCCATTGATCATAAAATCGAAATAATCCATTTCGCTTTCCATCTTTCCAAACACCTTGCTCCAATAAAACACCTGAGTCGGACCACTCCATCCACACGCCTGTTTTTTCGCCTCTGGAGTCATTTCGATTGATTTTTTCTATCCCCCTTAAGTATCCTTTTTTATAATCCAATAAGGAAATCACCCGTCCATCTGCACTAAATTCTCTTCCTTTACCATCCTCTAAGTCAACACGATAAGGAATTGATTTTCTCTTTTGTCCTGATTCATCGTATTGATGTGTCCATCCTGATCGTTTGTTTTCTTTGAACTGGATTTCTTCTTTCACCTGTCCATTCAAAAAATACGTTCGTTCCCATCCTGATTTTTGATTTGCTTCATATTCAACAGTTCGCAGTTTGATGCCTGTAGAATCAGAAAATACCCACAATCCGTGCAACAAGAAATCTTTTCGTGCACCCACGCTTTTGATCATTCCATTCGGAAAATATGATGTCCATGTACCTTCTGGTTTTCCATTGATTAAGCATCCCTCACTGGCTTTTTGTCCAGATGGAAAGGTATACTCCGTCCATTCACAATTCACGGGTATTTCTTGAGCTGAGGCAAAAGATGTAATCAACACATACAATAGTAGTATTCTTATATTCTTAGAAAAGAAAACTATCGTAATAGGCTTGTTCATTGTGTGTAAAAGGAAATGCAAGGAAGGTTGGTATTTTCAGTTCTTCACAGATTCGGTTAGGTTGCAAACAGGCATTTTGAAAAAGGAACATTGATATTCAAGGCTTAAAGATGGTTTTAAACATCCAGTGAATGAATGAAGAACCTAATAATTTATTAGAATCTCTATGGTCGATAAACTCTTTAAATGAATGCATAAAATCGAGTAGAAATTCATAGCTAAAAATTAGGAAATCAGATGGGGTAGTTGACTTAGACGATAAATTGTAAAATGAAAGAGAAGTTGTTTTGGAGTTGTTCACCATGGAATTCTGCTATTAACCATGAGCTTGTTAATTAACTTGCCGCAAAAACAGACACGATGCGCATATCAATTGGAGGAGATCACGCAGGGCCGGCATTAAAAAAGGTGCTGTCGAGTTACTTAGAATCGGAGGGTCATACTTTAGTGAACAGAGGGACTGATTCAACGGATAGCGTTGATTACCCCGATCATGCACATGCGGTAGCGAAAGATGTAGAATCTCAGAACGTTGATTTTGGAATTTTAATTTGTGGTTCAGCCAACGGCGTTGCAATGTCAGCCAATAAGCACCAGGATGTAAGGGCTGGTTTAGCTTGGAATTCAGAAGTAGCGAGGCTGGTGAAACAACATAACAACGCGAATATTTTGTGCATTCCAGCAAGGTTTGTGTCAGAAGCGGAAGGTTTGGAAATTTTAAAAGCATACATGATGCAATCTTTCGAGGGCGGTCGGCACGAAAGGAGGGTCAATAAAATTGCGTGCGCTGTAATGGGGTTGGGTTTCTTTCTTTTTTCTTTTAATCAGGGAGCAGCGCAGGATATCGTGAACCCGGAACCTTATGCCGCTTCCATTTCTGCTTTGGATTTAGAGAACCATTTAATGGTCCTGGCAAGTGATGCTTTTGAAGGACGAGAGACGGGTGAGCGAGGAGCAGAAAAGGCTGCAGGTTACATAGAAAGCCATTTTAAATCGGTGGGAATTGCGCCATTCGATGGAGAGGGTTATTTCCAACCGGTGGAGCTGGTTCGGTCGCAAATTAAAGGGGGTTCCGCTGATGTAAGCGGGAATCAGTTGACGTTTTTGGAAGACTACCTCTTTTATCCTGGACTGAAAGAAGAAGGGATGAAAGGTGTTGAAATGGTTGCGGTTTCAAACGCAATGGACTTGGAAACGTTTGATGTAGAGGGAAAAGCGGTCGTGATTCAGGCAAGTTCGGAAGGAGGGGAAACCCGATGGCAAACGGGATTGAATGACATGCGAACGGCGGCATCGGAGCAAGGAGCGGCAGCTGTAATTGTTGTTGGCGATGATTTATCCGTGGTGCGCAGTAGGATGAAGCCTTGGTTGCTTCGAAAATCTTTGCGTTTGAACAGGGAAGATCAACCAGAGGAGAGGGAAGGTACTAGAATCGCAACCTTCATGGTACAGGCGGACGCAACCGATGGTTGGTGGTCGGGGTCAGACGTGAGATCCTGGAAGAAATGGTCGAAAAAAACAAAAAAAGGACAAACCATTGCTCCAACAGTGCTTCCAAATGCGACCTGGAGTTTTGAATTGTCAGCGGTTAAAGAGGATGTGGTTTCGCAAAACGTGCTGGGGTATATCCCTGGCCGAGATTCCTTGCTGAGAGAAGAACTCATTGTAATAACAGCCCATTATGATCACGTCGGGATCATTGACGGTGAAATTCACAATGGAGCAGACGATGATGGATCCGGTACTGTAACGGTGTTGGAGTTGGCTGAGGCCTTCATGAAGGCTGTGGATGCCGGAGAAGGGCCGCTGAGGAGTGTGTTGCTGATGACGGTAGTGGGTGAAGAAAAAGGGTTGTTGGGGAGTGAGTGGTATACAGACCATCCGATATGGCCTTTAGAGAACACGGTGGCAAACCTCAACATTGACATGATAGGCCGCGTGGACGAGGCTCACGCGGATGAAGAGCGTTATGTGTATTTGATTGGCTCAGATAAGCTGTCGAGCGAACTTCATGAGATCAGTGAAACAGCGAATTCAACACACACCAACCTAGCGTTAGACTATACGTTCAATGCCCCCGATGATCCGAACCGATTTTACTACCGATCAGATCACTACAATTTTGCGAAGAACAACATTCCTGTGATTTTCTACTTCAGCGGCGTGCATGAGGATTATCACCGCCCCGGTGATGACCCTGAGAAAATACTGTATGATAAAACAGCTGAAATTGGCAAACTTGTGTTTTACACTGCTTGGGAACTGGCCAATCAAGACAAACGAATACAAGTGGACCGCGTCAACGATTTTCTAGAGAAGTAAGGGGGGCTAGATGACGTGTGAATGCGGAAACTTCGTCTGCATAAAGCGTTCCTGTGGCGGGGCCATTGAATCCAGAGTGCACATAGACAGTGCCGTCGCTGTGTATGAACAGCGTTGTCGGAAAGCTGATGATCTGGTCCAGGAACGGAAAGGCGTCAGCGGCGATCTGTTTACTTGCTTGCCCCCCTAAATACACATCCCATTCCATGCCCATCTCGCGTTGAAACGATTCAATGCGTTTGTGTGCGGCCAAGGGTGAATCTGGCCGCTCAAAAGCAACGGAGACCATGTCGTTTCCTAGAGGTTTTACCACCTCCCTCAGTAGGCGGACCTCGTCCATGCAATTAGGGCACCAAGAACCGAGGACATCGACCACCAGCGGCAATTCACCCGTTGGCACAAGAGGCACCTGGCTTACCTCTCCCGCTCGATCAATTACCCTCACAATCAAAGAGTCGAGGGGTACCGTCAGCATGCGAATGGACTCAGTTTCTGGCCACGGATTTGCCGCCCTACCCTGCCATGCGACGTGGTAGTGGTTTCCGCTATAAAAAGAACCGTGCGTCCACCCCTCTGGATTCCAAATACCGGTAATGTAAAATAAGTGCGCCCCATCAAAAGTTTGAAGGGTTAATACACCGTCAACGAAACTTCCGCTGAGGTAGCGATAGTCACCCGTTGGGGTTCGAATTGTACCCTGAACCCCATCAGCAGTAGATGCCAGATCAAGTTGAGCGGTGGAAACGCTTTCTGGATCCGCCTCATCAAACCACAAATCCCAAGTTCCATCGATTGAGGAAGAGATAGGTCGTGCCGATTGAGAGCTGATTTCAACGGGTACTTGATAAGGCGAATTGTGATCTGAAACACGAAGCGAATCAGTCCAAAAACCACGGAAGGGTTGAGACGATCCCAGGGCAATGCTTCCCCCAAAAACAGGCACGCGGTATGCTCCAGTGTCGAACTGATTTAACCGAATGACCTCTCCCCCGTTTTGAATTTCCCACGCGCTGTCCAAAAGTTGTATTGGAAATACGGCACGTGTCGAATCATTCAGAACAAATTCAATTTGGTTTTTTTCCCATGGTTCATCACACGCTGCGAACAACAGAAGGAAAAGGGTAGCCCAACCAAAAGGAAAGAAGCGCATTAACCGAGGTCGAATTTGATGCCTTGTGCAAGCGGCAAAGTTGTGCCGTAATTGACGGTATTGGTTTGACGCCGCATGTAAGCTTTCCAAGCGTCGCTTCCGGATTCTCGTCCTCCGCCGGTTTCTTTTTCACCTCCAAACGCCCCGCCGATTTCAGCACCTGAGGTGCCAATGTTGATATTGGCAATTCCACAATCAGAGCCAGCGGCAGAAATGAACCGTTCGGCTTCGCGCATGTTGTTGGTCATGATGGCAGAAGACAACCCTTGGGCCACGCCATTTTGCATCGCAATGGCTTCATCCAGCGTATCGTACGGCATGATATAAAGCAGCGGCGCGAAAGTTTCGTGTTGAACAATGGCCATGTCGTTGCGGGCTTCCGCAATGGACGGGCTCACGTAGCAGCCGCTTTCATACCCCGGCCCCTCTAATTTACCCCCTTTAACCAAAAATGTTCCACCCTCGGCTTCGACGGCTTCAAGGGCGTTGAGGTACATATCAACGGCGGCTTGGTCAGTCAAGGGTCCGACATGGTTTTTTTGATCCAGCGGATTACCAATGCTCAGTTGCTGATAAGCTTTGGTGAGGACGGTTTTCACTTGATCATAAATAGAGCTATGGATGATTAAACGACGGGTGGATGTGCAGCGCTGACCACACGTACCGACCGCTCCAAAGACGGTAGCAGGAACCACCATTTCCAGATCGGCATCAGGAGCTATAATGACAGCGTTGTTGCCTCCTAACTCGAGTAACGCACGTCCCAAACGGGCCCCAACAGTTTTACTAACCGCCTTGCCCATGCGTGTGCTTCCTGTGGCGCTGACCAATGGAACTCGGGTGTCTTCGCTGAGCTTTTCACCGATGTTGGCGTATCCATTGACGACGCAGCTCAACCCGGCAGGAACGTCGTTAGCGGACGCGACGTCATTCCAAATGTGTTGGCAGGCAATGGAGCACAGAGCGCTCTTTTCTGATGGCTTCCAAACACATGAATCACCACTGATCCACGCGAGTGCCGTATTCCATGACCAAACAGCGACAGGAAAGTTAAAAGCAGAGATTATACCGACGACACCCAATGGCAGATATTGCTCAAACATGCGGTGGTCAGGGCGTTCAGAGTGCGTGGTCATACCATAGAGCTGACGGCTAAGGCCAACAGCAAAGTCGCAGATGTCAATCATTTCTTGTACCTCACCCAAACCCTCTTGAAGCGACTTTCCCATTTCGTAACTGACAAGGGCACCGAGGGCATCCTTTTTTTCACGTAAGGCGTCACCAAATTGGCGTACCACTTCACCGCGTTTAGGGGCGGGTATGGTCCGCCATTCCAAATAAGCCGCTTGGGCCGCTTCGATTGCACGTTCGTAATCTTCATCCGTTGCACTCGACAAAGAGGCAATCTTCTTTCCGTCTACCGGGGAGATGGAATCAATGGTGGGTCCGGATCCAAAGGATTCAGTTCCAATCATAACTCCGTGATTGTGGTCTTGAATGTTCAGGGTTTGAAGAATGCGTTGAATGTCCATAGGTAGGATGTTAAATGATGGCCGCAAAGGTAAACAGGGCAGATTGAACGGCTTTCTGTTTAAAGAGTTGATAATGAGGTTGTTATAAAACAAACGATTGGCCGAGTCGTCTATAGTGGCCTTGGTTGGGCTTTCTTTGGTCGTTATAGCCTTTAAAAAGGCTTGCATTGGTATGTTTCACGTGAAACATGCCACGCGGATCACACCATGCGGATTATACGACGCGGATCATCGACCGAGGTGAACAAGCAAGACAGCCAAATCTGATGCGCTCACTCCCGAAATACGGGAGGCCGCTGATAAATTATTTGGTTGCTGATCGGAAAGTTTTTCTCGTGCTTCACTGCTCAAGGACTCAAGCACGTGGTAGTTGAAGCCTTCTGGGATTTTGATGTAGTCCAATCTTTGCAATTTATCAGCGACGGCTTGTTCTTTTTCGATGTACCCCTCATACTTAACCTCCACCTCCAAACACTCAATGTCGGCAGGTTGCAACCTCAGGTCTTTGGCCGACTGATGGATGGGTGTTAAACAAGCAATGAGATCACTCAGTCCCACGTTGGGTCGGGATAAAAGGGATATAGCCTTTTGCTTCTGGCGCAAGGGTGCGCTATTTTTTTGTTGAAGGAGGCTCTGGCTTTCATCGGGTGTAATGCTTGTCCTCTCAAGGGAGGTGCGCATTTTTTGGATTCTCAATCTTTTCGCGTCCAAAGCGCGGAGCCTAGCGTCGTCGGCTAAACCGATTGCATGGGATAACGGGGTCAGGCGTTGATCAGCATTGTCTTGTCGTAGGAGGATTCTGTACTCCGCCCGGGATGTGAACATGCGGTAGGGCTCTTTGGTCCCCTTGGTTACAAGGTCATCGATGAGTACTCCAATGTAGGCTTCGTTTCGTTTCAGTATGACGGGCTCCATGTTCCACGTGGAACGTGCGGCGTTGATTCCTGCCATTATTCCCTGTGCAGCAGCCTCCTCATAACCCGTCGTTCCATTTATTTGACCCGCGAAAAATAAGTGCTTAATCGCTTTGGTTTCTAAGCTATGATGGAGCTGTGTGGGGTGAAAAAAGTCATATTCAACAGCATAACCGGGACGGAAGAACCGCACATCCTCAAAACCAGGCACAGAACGGAGTGCTTTGACTTGGATGTCTTCAGGTAAACTTGTACTGAAACCGTTGACATAGACTTCGACGGTTTCCCAGCCTTCAGGTTCAACAAACAGTTGATGTGAATCTTTGGTGTGAAACCGTTCGATTTTGTCTTCAATGCTTGGACAATACCGAGGCCCTAATCCTTGAATGCGTCCATTGAACATGGGCGATCGATCAAAACCCTCTCGGAGCACATCGTGAACGGCGAGGTTGGTATGGGCTATATGGCAACTTCGTTGCGTGGTGAGTTCCGGGGTGTCGGTAAAGGAGAATCGCTGGGGGTGCTCATCTCCTTTCTGTTCTTCGAGCACACTGTAATTGATGCTGCGTCCGTCCACACGTGGCGGTGTGCCTGTCTTCATTCGATCCGCACTGAATCCGTGTTCCACAAGTTGTTCTGTGATGCCGCGAATGGCTTTTTCTCCTGCGCGGCCCCCCCCGAATTGCTTCTCACCGATGTGCATTAATCCGTTGAGGAACGTGCCCGCTGTGACGACAACTGACTTAGATCGAATGGTTGCACCAAGTTGGGTTTTCACTCCACAGCACTGGTTGTTTTCAATGATGAGCTCGACCACAGCATCCTGCCAAAAATCAAGCTTAGCCGTCTGCTCGAGCATGAGGCGCCATTTCTCAGCGAAGCGCATGCGGTCATTCTGTGTTCTCGGTGACCACATGGCAGGGCCCTTGGATCGATTGAGCATGCGAAATTGGATGGCGCTATGGTCGCTTACAATTCCGGAGTATCCTCCTAAGGCATCGATTTCACGAACAATCTGTCCTTTGGCTATTCCGCCCATAGCGGGATTGCAGGACATCTGACCGATGACGCCCATGTTCATCGTGATGAGCAAAGTGTGCGCACCGAGGTTGGCAGCTGCAGCCGCCGCTTCATTGCCTGCGTGGCCTGCGCCGACAACAATGACGTCGTATTCTGGGTGGATCATGGGTGAAGTGCGTGGTATCGTTGGATCCATTGGTCTTCTGCTTCACGCATAGCCAGGGAGTCGCTCTTATTTTTGTCTTTATGACCGATGAGGTGAAGGTGACCGTGAATGATAACCCGAATTAACTCATTGAAAAACAGTTGACTATGATTAATTGCGTTTTCTTTCACGCGATCAATGGAAATCAAGAGATCACCTGAAATGGAATCACCCTCACAATAGTCAAAGGTGATGATATCGGTGTAATAGTCGTGTTGTAAGTGGGTTTTATTCACCTCAAGGAGGTAAGCGTCACTGCAAAACACAATGGCTATTTCTCCAACGGTTTTGCGGTGAGTCGATGCGAAATCTTGTAACCACAACCTGATTTTGCGCCGTTCAGGGCAACGAAAGGAATGGTCGGCATTGTGAAAATGAAATGCCAAAATAACGGCTAAGCGGGTTGGAAGACCCCTTTAAAAGTCAGCTCAACAATCCGTCCGTCATCGTCAAACGCGCATTCATCTGCAAGTTGTCGCATGAGGAACACTCCTCTACCATTGGGCTTCTCGAGGTTTTCTGGCGAAGTTGGATCGGGAACGTTGTCGAAATCGAAGCCGGCGCCAGAATCGACCACTTTAAAATACAAATCAGCGGGTCTGATTTCGTACTCAACAGCAACGGACTTGGAAGGATCAAGCTTGTTTCCATGGACAATCGCGTTGTTAACTGCTTCTGTCATGGCAATCAGGACGTCGCCATAGCAGTCTTCCTGAAAGGTGGTTTCTTCTCGAATCTCATCGATTAATCGTTCGATTATCGCAATGTTTTCGGGCTCTGAGGCAAATTCCAGTTTGTGCATGGTCTCAATCATGGGTCCTATCATTGGGGTAGAAGCTCGGAGTCGGGCTTCGTGAGGTCCAAATTATTGAAATATTCGTTGACTCGGTCACGATAATACGCATCCAATTCAAGTGGAATTGTTCGTAACCACTCTGCTTCTCGATTCTTTTGTTCGAGGTAATCCAAGAGCGGAGCGGGTTCAGTTGCTAGGTTTTGGTCGCCTGCTCTGGATTTTCGTTTATCGTCTTCACCCCTTGTCATCTCTGCATTTTCAGCTTTCAACAGCCGGACTAAAAGTTGTTGTTGACGCTCCAAAGTTTCAATGGTGACGTCCTTGTTTACGAGATCTCGTTCCAACTCCTCCATTTCTTTTGCGATGTCGTTCATCTGATTTCCGTCACCGGAACCATCCCCATTCATTTCTTGCGCCTTCTTTTCAGCCATTTGTCGGAGAGCAGCTTGCTGTGCCGCCATTTGTGCGAGCTCCTTGCTGAGTTGCCGCTTCTGTTTGCCACTGTTGCCGGCATTGGCCCCCTCACCCATCATTTCTTTCATCTTCTCGAGTCGATCACCGAGGGACTGTTGCATTTTTTTTAGGTCTCCTGCGCTGGGAGAGGGTTTGGGATTGCCGTTGCCACCAGGCTTTTCGCAATTGCCGTTCCCGGGTTGTTTTTCCGCCATGCTTTGTTGCATTTGCTGCAAAGCATCGTCCAACATCAAGGCGAGGTTATTGAAGCTCGTCATCACGTATTGCTGGTTCGTGGTGATGATGTCGGTTTCACGGTCCCCAAAACTGCCTAACGCCAACGCCATATGGTGATTGACCAGCCCGATTTCGCGGTTCACAGCGGGTGCCAGTTGGGGAATGCGCATGCTGAGTTCAAACAATGAGTCTTCTACCATGCGCGCATCGTCCTTGAGCCGCCGCTGGGTTTGTCCATGCATGACATAGGCGGGATCGTTTTCGCTTGTACTCCGCAAATCCTCCATCAAGCCTTCCTCATCGAAAGACAAATCAATGATGTTTTCCAAAAGCGCTCGCAAGGCATCCATGTCCATTTCGAGCGCTTCCTCACTCGATTTTTGCATCAAACTTTCTAATTGTTGGGCCATTTGTTGCATCTCTTCCGAGGCGGACTGCTGATTTTCTGAAGCTTTCTTATTCTTGTCTTGCTTCAATTGATCAGAGCTGTCATTCATCTTTTCTTCGATGGAATCACGCTCTTCTTCACGGTCCATAGTGGAGTTGGGATTTTCGAGCTCTTCATTGGATTTATCCAATGTGTCGAGCTCTTCTTGTAGCTCTTCAAAAGCTTGGTTTAGCGAGTCTTGCTCTGCTTGAAGGCTGTCGTTCGGCCCCTCCTCATTCCGGGTCAATTCAGCAAGTTCCGCTTGTTTTTCAGCGAGTTCTTTCAAGTCTTCAATGGCCTCTTCCATCTTGACTTCATATTCCAACTGCTTGAATTGTTCCAGCGCGCGATCCAGCTCTTTTTCCAACGACTCTTGATCAACTTGCATGTTATCCAGTTGTTCTTGGATTTGCTCCATGGACTCTGGATCCATTTGTTCCATGAGCCGTTGCATTTCCTCGTACATCTCCTTGAGCTCGTCGCTCATGACCTGTTCCATGAGGTTTTGCAGCTGTTCCTGCTTTTCGAGCAGACGCTCTTCTTCGGGGCTGAATTCGTTGGTGCGTTCGTCTTTTTCGTTGTTGATTTCTTGCAGTTCATTGAGGTCCTCTTGCAGTTGTTTCTGCTTCTTCATCAACTCTTCCATGGCGCGTTCGTCCTTCCAGTCCATTTCTTGGTCCTCAGCCAATTGACGGCGCAGCGACTCCATGTCCTCTCGGACTTCGGCAGCACTTTGACGGGCTGCGGCCATGCGCTCCTCAATGTCTGCATTGGCCTGGTCGCGCTCTTCTCGCACCTCTTCTTCGCTGGGTGGTGAAAATGTGCGGGGTGCGGATCGTGACATTTTGGCGCCGTGGATGCGGTCGTTATCCCAGATTTCGAACCAATACTCAATCACATCACCTTGCACAACGGAGAGCTCTTGGAGGCTCCATTCAAAGAAAAAACGATCGCTTCGGCCACGGGGAACCGGGAGGGACTGGCGGAGAATATTCCCGGCAGACGGGTTTTCACCTGCAAGCAATTCTTCTGTTCGTTCACCGACCTCCAGCCACTGGTAGGCAAAGGTCAACTTGCTAAATCCGTAATCATCGGAAACTTCACCATTGAAGTAGCGCGTTTTGAGTGCGGTTGAATCAACGCTTTCAGTGGCCCGAATGCGAGGAAATTGATCAGAACTTACATGCATGTGGTAGCGCATAGAATCCAAAGCTCCGACAGCGGAGTTGGAGGGGACCAACCAATATGGACCACTTTCTTTGGCTTGAATAGCAGCGGTAAACGTACCGGCAGCTCCCCGCTCAACCGCAACGGCTGTTCCACCAAACTCCAAACGCAAACGATCGGTGTCTTTGCTTTGGATGCGCCACTCAATTTGTGTTCCTTCTGGCACCCTTAAGTTTCCAACGTCCTGCAGTGTTTCGGCAGGCAAACCCGTGTAGGGTGGGGGAGTGGTTGTCACCTCCAGCCCTAATAATGTCGGCACCGGAAGCGCCTGAAGCGTGTAGGTTTTTGAACGGACGCCGGAGGCGGTGAGCACAAAACGGACGCTTTCGCGAACCATGGGAAATACATGGCGGAAGCTGCCTTGTTCTGTACGTTCCATGCGGTAACGACTGTCACCTACTTCGATCATGACAACATCCGGTTGAGTCGCACCTTCCGTCCGTACTTCGACTGTAAAAGACTCCATAGCAGGAACTGCCAGAGGGTTGTTCAACACAGAAAAAGAAAATGGCGGAGGGGGTATGAAGTCTTGTCGGTGTGCTATAATTCGGCTAACAGGCTCTTGGACCAAATCAGGCGTCCACCCCATGATTCCCCCCGCAAGAACCAATGCAGGCGCAGCGTACTTTAGGAGCTTTCGGCTCTTTTTCCAGTCAATTGCCCGCTGAAACGCAACGGGTTTGAGCGCGGTTGTTCGCTCTTCAATGGACGCTTGGAGCAAGGATGTATCGTGCGAGGCGGAAGCTGTCCCGAGCTGACGTTGAAGTTGCAGAACATTGAGGAGTCGGTCACTGATTTCAGGGAAATGCTCTCCAATGATGTTACTGGCTTGTTCGTATGTCAGCCCGCGACTCAATCGACTCCACTTGAGGAGGGGCCAACCGACCCAGCCGCTGAGAATAGCACTTCCTCCCCCTACCAAAACCCAGAAAATCACGGTTCTTCCAGCAATTCCGAATTGCCCGACGTATTCCAATAATGCAAAGGTTATGCCGCCGATAATCAGCACAGCACTTGACAAAAGCAAGCCATTAACCACCTGGTTGAGGTAGTATGCGCGGATAAAATCATCCAACTTTTGAATAAGACTTCCCTTGGCTTCCATGTGTTCACGAAGTTACGGTTCAATACCTGTTGGAGTTGCATTGTCGGTGTTCGCGCTTAAAGTGTGTATTTTTGACTCCCTCTATTCGCAACCAAGATTCACATGCGCCCACTTTTTCAGGCCTTTACTTTGATCGCTGCTTCGGTACTTTTTATGATGCAGGCTCAGTCACAGCTCGTTATTAACGAATTTGATCCATCGGGACCCGGCATCGACACAGAAGAATTTGTGGAGCTTTATGGTTCAGCAAATCAGGATTTATCAGGGTTTGTTTTGGTGATTTTTAACGGTTCAAATGCTCAGTCAAACCTATCCATTGACCTCTCGGGGTACAATTTGAATGCTGATGGTTTTTTTCTAATCGGAGGTCCAGGCCTTTCATCAGCGGACATTGTAATTGAATCAACCAACTGGCTTCAGGTAGGTCAAGAGGGAATCGCGCTGTACGATGCGGACATTTCTAGTTTTCCGAGTGGAACACCGGTGACGGATGAGGATATTTTGGATGGAGTGGTCTACGGGAACAACCAACCACCGATGAGCGCATTATTGGATGTTTTGACCCCAAACGGCACACAACTGAACGAGAGTGCAGAAGGATTGGCCGACTACCAAAGCTTGGCAAGGGTACCTGACGGCGGCATGCCTCAAACTCCAGGCGATTTTATCCTTCAGTCTCCGACTCCTGGATACAGCAATGTTTTGTTATGCGATGGAGGCCAAATTGCCCTGCAGAACGCGAACAATAGTTTTGTGTGCACAGACGCCGGAGAGCTGGTTTTGGTTCAATTGAACCACACGACGGACGTACCGGATGCGGCGTTTACATCGGTGGTAACAGATGCGGAAACCGGTGCGATTATTGCTTCATTTGATGGAACCGCAATCAACCTTTCTGGTCTTGGAGATGGTTTGTTGGAGGTTGTTGGTGTTTCGCATGACGCTCCCTTGGAGGCAGCTTCATTGGCCCCGGGTCAACCCGTTGATGGGATTACAGGGGAAGGGTGTTTTGCATGGACAATAAACAGCATTGAAATTCAAGGCGAAACATGTGATCCACCTGCCTGCGACGGCGGAGCTGTGACGGATGCTTCAGGCACGCCCACAGCGTTAGGGTGCTTGGGGTTGGAAAACGCGGAGGTAACGTTTGGTTACACGTCGGAGGCCGTGGACGCGGAGTACATTTTTGTGATCACCGATGAAACACAAACCATTCTCGACACGGTGGGCTATCCGCAATATGACTTCACGGTGCTTGGTGTTGGGACCTATCAAGTATGGGGTTCGAGTGGCCTCGGTGGATTTGACTCAGAGACTTTACTTCCCGGTGAAATGCTTTCTTCGATTGCGGGTTTGGAATGTGACAGCTTGAGTACGTCGTTTTTGGAAGTGGAAATTTTGGATTGTGAAAGCGCTAGTTTCTGTGAGGAAATTTTTATTTCTGAGTACGTTGAGGGCAACAGCAATAACAAGGCCATCGAGCTTTATAACCCATCACCTGTCGCGATTGACTTGACGGGTTATTCCATGGAGACTTGGAACAACGGCGCTTCCGAAGCGACCAATGTTCAGGAGCTTTCAGGTGTGATTGAGCCCAATGGGGTGTTTGTCCTCATGAATGCCTTGGCAACGCCGGAACTGTTTCAAGCGGGAGACCTGGTCAGTCAAATTACATGGTTCAATGGCAATGATGTCATTGTGCTGTACCACGACGGGGTCATCATCGACCAAATGGGTGAATTTGGACCCGACCCGGGAAGTGCTTGGCAGGTGGACGGGGGTGCTGGAGAAATGGCAGAATACACCCTGGTGCGCAAAGCCAATGTTTCTCAAGGCAGCACAGACTGGGAAGTGGGTCAGTACCAATGGGATGTGTACCCGTCTGACACGTTTGATTTCATTGGTTACCATGCGGCAACGTGTACGGGCACGCCGGATATGGAACTGGGTTTTGCAGCAACGGACTTGTACATTTTCGAGGGAGGCGGGGCAGAAGTGGTGATGCAGGTTGCTTATCCCCTTCAAAATGCCACTGTGGTGGTGGATGTTGTGGGCGGTACCGCAGAAGCGGGGGTTGACTTTCCAGGGGTTTTTCCTTTGCCTGAGTTCTCGTTTCCCATTGGTTTGTTGAACGACCAATCCTTCATGTTTGCGGCCATTGATGATGAAGAGCCGGAAGGAGAGGAGACGGTTGAATTGGCGATTCAAGTGACGTCTGGAGAGTTGATTTTACTCATTGACACCGTGACCATCCACATTCAACCGTCGGACTTAACCTATCCCGTCTATGATATTGCAGCGGTTCGCTCAGTGGACTTGGTTTCGGGTGTAACGGATAGTTTGGGTGTTTCATGCGAGTTGCGAGGGATTGTGCACGGGTGGAACGATTATCCTGCGGGATTGCAATTTTCGTTGATTGATTCCACGGATGGAATCAACGTTTTCAGCCCTTTATCTGATTTTGGATACGCAGAGGTTGTCCCCGGAGACAGTTTGCGCGTGCGTGGTACCATTGCTCAATTTGCGGGACTGACCCAGATCATTGCGGATACCGTTCTTTATGAGGGATCCGGGTTTTTAACAGAGCAACCACCTCTGGTTCAAGAGCTCAACGAAAGCACGGAGTCACACGTTATTCGATTGAAGTGTGTGGAATTGGTGGATCCGGAACAGTGGACGAACAGCGCTCCAAGTTTTGAGGTTGACATTACGACGGGCAATGCGGTTTACACGATGCGAATTGACGCGAATACGGACCTGTTCCTGTCTGAGGCGCCCATCGGCGTATTTGGGGTCACCGGAATTGGCGATCAACGGGATTTTGACGAGCCCTATTTTGAGGGCTATCGGATTTCACCTCGCTACCAATCAGATCTCACATCTGCTGTCAATGCGGCATTTAATGTGACCACCCCTTGGAACATTCTGGATGGCGCTCTCGAAATTGAAAATACCAGCACCGGTGCGGGAGGTTACTATTGGACATTCGGAGATGGAGGCGTCAGTGAGGACATGAATCCAGTATACACGTATTCGGAAGAAGGTGTTTTCACCGTGACGTTGACGACGTTCAGTGAGGATGGCGTGTGTTCAGACCAAACCTCTGTTGAAGTTGATATCATCGTCGTTTCCGTTGAAGAACTGACAACGGATGCTCGCGTCTGGCCCAACCCAACGAATGGATTGGTGATGTTTGAATCGGATGAGTTCATTGAAAACATCGAGGTTTACTCGATCGCTGGAAGGCTTGTGGAAACCATTCAACCTCAGCTGAGGTTTAGCACGCTCAACATGCAATCATTTCCCGAAGGAACGTATGTGGTCAAAATTGCAACAGCGAACGGCATGAAGACGGTGAAGTTGGTACGTTCACTGGAGGAATAAACCAAGAACCTCCCCGGTTTAGCACGTTCCGCCAAACAACCCGAGTAACACCAATAGGTCGGCGACAGATACCACGGAATCGTTTGTTAGATCGCCAGGACAGAGATCCAACGAACTGCAGCTGCAAAGCTCCAGTCCGTCTGTGATGCCGTCTCCGTCCGTATCGGAGAGTGTGGGATCGCTTCCATAAACATTGATTTCTAAGGCGTCACTGAGTCCATCTCCATCACTGTCACTGCATGCATCTCCCACGCCGTCCTCATTGAAGTCACTTTGGTCCGCATTCAACACACTGAGGCAGTTGTCTTCGTAGTCGCTGACTCCATCGTCATCGAAGTCCGGAACGTAACCGATTAGGTCACCAAGGCCAAGGTCTCCAACCACAATAAAATGGTCTGAGGCGGCCAATGCGTCTCCTGCTTCTAAGCCCAGTTCGTCCAGTCGTTCGGGACTCATGTTTGCGGTCCGGATGACAAATCCCCCTTTCACGTCGGCCGATGCGTCTGACGTGATAAGGTAGTCGAGCTTTCCAGGCATCCACTCCGAGGAGAGGTTGCTGCTTTGCCATGTAAAATCAAACGGATGATCGGACTGCAGCAGCGGCCATTCTGTGAGCGTGGAGCCATCCCAATCCGGTGTAAAATCTGGTCCATGTGATGATTCGTCGCTAATGTCTCCAGAAACCAAGGTGTAAATCGGATTGTCGAGCCCGACCATGTTGAGGTCGCCACCGTAGACAACGGGTGTATTGGTCGGAATGCTCACGTCCCCTTCTCCGTCGATGGCATTGCGTAAAAACGCCATGTACTCATCGGCCTCTGCTTGCCTTTGAGCTTCGTTGGAAGAACCTCCGCAGCACTTCATGTGACTGGTGGTGAACAGCAACGGCACCCCCCAATCAGCATGCCCTTCCACGACCACTGGAAATTGTCGGGTCACCGAAGCGAACGACTCCAAGATGTTTCCCTTGGCCGCCACCATCAAATCCCAGTCGTCTTTCACAACCGTCCAAGAACCGCCCCCTTCAATGGGAATCCACTCATTCAGGAGACCCGTCACGAAATTTGCACTCACATTGGACACTTCAGAAAACCCAATAATATCGGGGCTAACTGCTTGAAAAATGCGTTCCATCGCTTGTTGCGCCGCGGGCTCATCCATGCGCCCATTCATGTTCCAAAACGCGACCCGATCCAGGGTTCCGGGCGCTCGCTCTATGCTCATCGGAATCCACGGGTCGAGGTTTTCGTTGAGCGTGTGGGCGAACCCACCGATGGGAAAACTCACTTGTGTCGCATTGTCATACCATGCAATTCGAACATCCGGACCCAGCACTTGTGCGAGCTCCCGATTGAAGGCGATTTCAAATTGAGTGCCGCTGTACGTTGGTGCGACTCGCATGCCGACTTCATTGAATGACTCGATGCCTGACCCATTGGTGTATCGGATGGCCTGCCGATCAGCGAGGTTAATGAGTAGATCCACACCGAGCCCTTGATTGGCATAATTCACACCCGTCTCGAGGTCATCATCTAAATCGAGTAAAATGCGCAGGTCATTGGGCAGAACATCCTCATCCAGGGCGATTTCGTTGAGCATTTCGACGTAGAGATACAGCCAATCGACATTGCTTGTGACGCTCGCTTTGATAAACGGACCTTCTTCCGTGTTGGTAACAAGGGGTTGATTCGTCCAATCGTTGAAGCGATTATCCAGTTGAATCTGGGCACTGGCCCCACCGAAGATGAGCAAAGTGAGTAGAGCGGTCGATAAAAATTTCATGTGTGATTTCTTGCAAAGTGAAGGATAACGAAGTTACGGGTAGATTTGCCGGAATGAATCGTCGCCAAAGCACCTTTATGCTCCACTTCATTGTGGTGATCTTTGGTTTCACGGGTATTTTAGGCAAACTTATTTCATTGGACGCTGAGCGTTTGGTCTTCTGGCGGGTGTTTTTGGGAGGTGGATTGGTCTGGTTGTGGTTAATGATTCGCCGCCGCATTCAGCGGTTTGAGCCGGGTGTTTTATGGAAAGTGGCGTTGGTAGGATGTTTTGCGGCTGCGCACTGGATTGCATTTTTTGCGAGCATTAAGGTGAGCAATGTTTCTGTAGCACTTGCGACGTTGGCCACAACTCCGGTCTTTGTCAGCTTAATTGAACCTTTGGTGCATCGCCGGCGATTGGATGTCCGGGAAGTGCTGCTGGGTGTGGTGATCATAGTTGGGCTTTTGGTGTTGTTATTTGGGCCTTCTACTGGCGGTGCCATTTCAGACATGTCTGACTATTACCAGGGGGTGGCTCTTGCCCTTCTTTCTGCAGCCTTGGCGGCTGTATTTGCTACGTTTAACGCTGTATTGGTCAAGCGCTACGATTCAGCGAACCTCACTCGGGTGGAGTTGCTCAGTGCAGCATTGGTGTTGTGCGGGATTTTTTTAGTTCAAGGAAAGGGAATGAACGTGGAATTTTGGCATGTTCAGGAGTCGGATTGGCTTTGGTTGGGACTTCTTGCAACATTGGCCACAGCTTTTGCTTTTTTGATGAGCATAGAGGTGATGAAAAACTTGACCGCTTTTACCACGGCGGTGGCCATTAATTTGGAACCGGTGTATGCGATTGTTTTGGCAGCCTTGATCTTCGGAGAAGAAGAGCGCATGAACGGCAGTTTTTACGTGGGTGCCGTGATCATTGTCGGTGCGGTTTTCATCGATGCTTGGCTGAAAAAACGAGATCGCCAACAAGCTATAAACTCGGACTCACACGTCAAATAGAGCGGAGGCGATTCGGTCAGCAAATAACCAAGATTTCTCCGGAATTCGAAATCGGCCAGGACTCCATTCGATGACTTGTTCAGTTGAAATCAGGTTTTCCCATTCATCAGGATTCATTAGGTCGGGGCGTCGTTCGAATGTGCGTTCGAGCTGAGAGAGGTCAATGCCTCGGGCAGTGCGCAAACCCGTCATAAGGGATTCATTGTAGCGGTCAGTTGGACTCAAGGAATCGGTTTCCAAAGGCAAATCGGATGGTTTTTCGACCGAGTTCATGGCGCGGATGTAGCGCGGGTTGTTGGACACATTAGCGGTTCGATTCATCCCGCTGAAACTGTGGGCTCCAGGCCCGATTCCCCAATAAGGTAACCCCGACCAATAGTGCTGGTTGTGGACGGCATGTCCGCCTGGGCGCGCCCAATTAGACACCTCGTAATGCTCAAATCCAGCGCGCTTCATGGCCGAGCATAGCGCACGGTATTCCGTTTCAATTTGATCGTCATCAGGCGCCAAAGCCTTCCCGCTTTGAACGTTTCGACCCAAAACAGTTTGCTCTTCAACGGTCAAAATGTAGGCAGACAAATGATCCACGGGAAGCGAAATAAATCGCTCCAGCTCATGTTCAAAGGCGTGTGTGCGACCAGGAATTCCGTAAATCAAGTCAGCTGTGAGGTGTTCAAATCCCGCCTCAGCAGCCCAGCGAACAGCTTGTTCAGCATCGAGTGCAGAATGCTTGCGGTTCATCCAATCCAATCGGTTCTCATCAAATGTTTGAATCCCAATGGATAACCGCGTGATGCCCATGGAGCGCCAAGCATCGAGCAGGGCGCGCGTAACATCCTCAGGATTTGCCTCCAGGGTGATTTCTCGGCATGCGGATGCACCAGGCAAAAATGCATTGAGCAAGCGCTTGAGTCCAGAAACAGGGAACAACGATGGTGTGCCGCCGCCAAAATAGATGCTGTGAATGTCAGCTAAATCGGGTTGTTCTGCTTCCAATCGCACCTCTATTTCTCGAGCCAATGCGGATTCCATGGCTGCAAGGGTGGAATGATTGGTCGAAAAATGGAAGTCACAATAGTGGCACGCAGTTCTACAGAATGGAATGTGAATGTAAACCCCGAACATGCCCCCAAGTTCGGTCCAAAATCCTCCTAACTTGCTCTCATGGAATGGGAAGTTC
>Ga0209631_10001636_pt1 | contig 28391 bp, 24 predicted proteins | sample COG_08_FD_184752 | JGI IMG/M metagenome (GOLD analysis project Ga0209631, IMG submission 184752) | Pelagic Microbial community sample from North Sea - COGITO 998_met_08 (SPAdes) (version 2) | ecosystem: Environmental > Aquatic > Marine > Neritic zone/Coastal water | place: Helgoland, sampling... | reverse complement strand
CTAAGGCATTTTTAATTAAGAAATTTTCATTATTATTTAATAGTATTTCACTACTACCTGTTACTCCTAAACTACCTGTTATTTGAGCTGATCCTGTATGTGGAAATGCTTCTCCACCTGAACCTGATGTTAATGTACTAAATACTGATGATACAGCATTTTGATAAGCAGCTAAGGCTAAACCTTGTCCACCACCACCTACATCAGCAGCACCTGCTATTGTCATTAAGTTATTTGATATTTCAGATAACATTAATACACTTGAACCTGCACTTACTTGACTTCCTGATCCTTCTATAAATGAAGGTAATGAATCACTTGCTGTTGCAAAGAAATTCATTTCAGTAGCACTTATTCTACTTTGTATTTCTGTAAGTTCGTATTGACCATATAAACCAGTTACTGTAGTTGTTACACTACCTGTAGCTGCTAATGGTGCTGCAATACCCCATTTTAAATCAGCTGCATCATATTCAGTATCTTGTGATCCTGTAACATCTCTTAAATCTGTTGGTTCACCTGAACCTACTTTAGAAAAAGAAGCACTTGCAAAGAAATACATTCCTTTAGAAGGTCTAATTCTCATTAATTGACTAGTAGCTGATGCTGTTGCATTTTCAGATACTGTAAGTTGGTTACTACCTAAATCTAAAGATGTAATTGTTACATCTGATGCAAATTCACCACTTGATACAAGTGTCATTCCTACTTTTAATTCTGTTTTAGAAAATGCACCACCTGCGTTATCGGCTACATTTGTGATTATAGGAGATCCGTTAGTAGTATCACCATTAATCCTTATAAATGAATTTATGTTTTGTTCATTAGAATAAAAATCTGCTGATCCATAAGATAATCTTGCAAATTGTAAAGTTGGATATGCCATTTATTTTATATTTTTTTTAATTAATATTTTAATTAAAACCTTAATGATAAGTTTATTGGTGTAAAGTTATCAATACCACTTACATCTATTCTGTTAAAGTTAGCACCTAAATTATATGTTAATGTTGGTGTTAATGCTCCTGATGTTCCTGTTCCACTAAATGCTTTTGCATCTGCTGATGCTATATTAATATCTTGTTTATCACTATATCCACCCGCACCTTCTTGTAATCCAGCTGGTAATGTTACTGCTAAACCACTTTCTTGGTTATTAGCATATAAACTAAGAGCATTTAATTGAGAAGCACCTTGTGTTCCTCCTGGAGCTGATATTACTATTGCTGTAACATCACCTGAAGTTTGTGTAACTGCTGCAGTAAATAATGTTCCATATACTGCTTCTGTTCCTGATGTACCACCTGTATTTCCACAATTCCCTTCAAATCCATCTGCTGTTACACCGGTAACATCTATTACTTGGTAATTTATATTAGTATTTCTAACTATTACTTTATCACCTACTCCTAATCCAATACCTGAACCTGATATTGATAGTGTTGTTCCTAATCTTGACCAAGTTGCAGTAAACATATTACTTGTTGAAGTAGCATATAATTCAAAATCAGTTCCACTACTAGCAACTAAATATCTTGTTTGTGGGTTATATACATCACCTGATCCCCCACTTGAACCTTCAGAACCTTTTTCTCCAGTTGTACCTTGAGTACCTGTTGTACCTGTTGTTCCTTGAGTACCTGTTGGGCCAACTGGTCCTATTGGACCTATTGGTCCTATTGTACCATCTGTTCCTTGAGTACCTGTTATACCTTGAGTACCTGTTGTTCCTTGTGTTCCTGCTCCAGTTGCACCTTGTGCACCATCTTCTCCTTTTTCTCCATTTGTACCACTTGCACCTTGTGTTCCTGTTGCACCTTGTGTACCATTATCTCCTTTTTCACCTTGTGGGCCTGTGTTACCTATTGGTCCTATTGGACCTACTGTACCTGTTGGACCTTGAGTACCTGTTGTACCTGTTGTTCCTTGAGTACCTGTTGGGCCAACTGGTCCTAGTTCACCTTTTTCTCCTGCTCCACCTGCAGATCCTTGTTCACCTTTTTGACCTTTATCACCTGCTCCTGTTTCACCTTGAGTACCTTCTGCTCCTTTTTCTCCAGTTGCACCTTGAGTACCTGTTGTACCTTGTGGTCCTGTTGGTCCATTTTCTCCTTTTTCACCATTTGTTCCCTGAGTACCATCTGCTCCTTTTTCACCGTCTACTCCTTTTTCTCCTGCTTCTCCTTTTGCTCCTGCAGCACCAGCTTCTCCTTTTTCACCAAATGTACCTTTTTCACCAGTAGAACCTTTTACACCATCTGCACCTTGAGTACCTTCTGCTCCTTTTTCTCCAGTTATACCTTGTGATCCTGCAGCACCAGTTGTTCCTACAGTTCCTTGTGTTCCTGTTGTACCTTGTGTACCATCTACTCCTTTTTCACCTGTTGTTCCTTGTGAACCATTTTCTCCTTTTTCTCCTGCTGTTCCTTGTGAACCTACTGAGGATGAACCAGAATATAATCTACCGTCTACATCAATCATTACAGCACCTAATTGGCCACTAGCTGTTGCTGGTACGTCTACTAATTGTTTAAAGAATACAGATCCTGTTTGAAGTAAAGATCCTGTTAATGTAAGTGAACCAGATATTGTAATGTCGTAGTCGTTTGCACCTGTAAATGCGTCTACAGATTGAGAAACTTGTAAAGCTTCTACTGTTTGTCCGGTTACTATACCAGTATTTGATAATGTATTTGCCATGGTCTAAGGTTATATTTTATTATAAATATATAAAGTTTTATTGTCTGTCAATGTTTACTAAAATTGTTGTATCAGTTGTTTTAGATGTAGGTAAAGGCTGAGCCATTTTTCCTACTGCTAATAACTCTTGATCATTATTATATAAGCCTACTGTTGTAACATATGGATCAAAATAAGATTCAGTTGCAAAAGATTGCATTGCACCTATGTTGGATCCTGAGGTTATAATTGTAGGATTAAGAGTATAATTAAATTCACTTTCTCCTAATGTACACTTATATTGCGTCTCATAAATAGTAAAGGAAGATGAAAATGATGCAGTTATGTTAACAGTTTCTACAAAGTTTTTAGAGTCATTATTTCCAACTGTTCTACCTCCATAAAAACCATCTCCATATTCAGCATCACCATATGATCCTGTTAATCCTGTTCCTTCTTTTCTTGTTCCCCCTGTAAATGCAACTATCCCATGTTCATAAATAACATTACCAACTGTAATGCTATCTTGAATACTAGAACTTGGAGTAGACATTTGTAATCTACCTTCTCCATCATCAAAATAACTACCGCTGTCTGTTGTAATTTTTAATGATTTTGGTATAATATAATCTCCAAATAAATTTCTTGGAATTGATAAAATACCTATTTCAGGTTCAAATTGATTTATACCATAAATAGCTTCTCCATAATCTACTTCTCCATATGCAGATCCAGTTAGCTTAGCTGCTAAATAAGATGCTGTCATCCAAAATCTTTGGGGTAATAAATCAGTTGGAATAAAATTTTCGAATGCGTTTGACGCCATTCTACCTGTTACTGTTCCATCAGGATTTATTGACTGAGTATTTGCTATTTGAACATTACCATTACTACTTGAAATAAAATTAGAGTAATATAATTGTTGAGTTTGGAAATATATAGCTGATTGTGAATATTCTGTTATATAACCCGTTGATTCTTGAGGAGCAAATTTATTGCCTAGATATCTATCAATTCCGACATTAGATGCAGTTAAAGTATTTCCCTCAAATGAGAAACCTTTACTTACCTCTAACGGAGATATTATTATATCTTGTGAATTTAATGTTTTGTACGCCGCCATCCATTCTTAAAAATCTAATTTAACTCTAATAAGAGCTTCTTTTGTAAAGTCTTTATTTAGAGGTTTTGATAATTTTGCTACCGCTAATAATTCATTTGAATCATTATACATTCCTACTGTTGTAATATATGTTTGTGGGTTATTAATAAAGTAGTTATAAATTACTTCTCCAGTTGATCCTGAAATATATGATGGGTTTTCTGAATAGTTAAATTCTGAATTTCTTGCTCTAACAAATACAAAATCTGATGTTATTGTTTCTTCACTGTTTAATCCAAAAGCAGATCCTGATTGAATAGTACCTAATAATCTTAATGGATTATTTCCATTTGTATTACTTGTAGTAACTGTTCCTAAATTTAATCCTTGATCAGAATTTAAATCTAATGCGTCTCCATTAAGTAATATTGTACCAATGTCTGGTAAGAATAAACCATATGAACCACTATCGGTTGTGTATCCTGACCCACCTGAACCTGAATTATATGAATAACCATCTGATCCACTAATTATTTGATATGCTCTTTGTGTACCATAAAATGTTGGTACATTAACCATATTTGAATCATCAGTTAATTTTAATGTTGTATCACCTGTTCCAATTGAACTACTTAATGTTAAATTTAATGAACCTGGAAATAAAGCTTGTTTATAAGCTGATCTTTCAATACTTAAAGCATAAATAGAACTACCAGTTACTCCACCAAATACAAATCCTGAATTTTCATCTTCTAATACTAATGTTCTGTATTGTCCATAGATTGTTGAAGCTGGGGATACACCTGGTGCTGCATTTTGGTTAAATGCTAATGCACCACCACCAGTAGAGTTACCATAAGCAATTTCAAATTGTGCCGCAGCTGCACTTCCTGTTGGGTTTTGATCATATACTGTTACATAATAATTTCCTGTTTCACCAGCAACCTGGTTAGATTGTGTAAAGAATGTTGTTAAAGTAGGTAAATTATTTGTCCAGCACGTTTGTGTTTGCGCCTGTGCACTTACTACAAAATCATCTGCTTCTAATCTATTAAATGACATATGTTTATTTTTATGTTGTTGACTTAGTTATTGTAATTGGAATAGTAATTCTTGCTCCACTATCTAATCCATTGAACGTCAATGTACTTACAAGAGTTGAATTAGACCCGAATAATGTATTTACTGTTGTAGCTCTCAATGTAAATTGAGTACCTGTAATAGTAGATGATACATTAGTTCCAATTGTTTGTGTTGATGTTTGATTTGCTGCTGTAGCAGCTACTGTATTAATACCTGTAGCATCAAATTGATTTAACAATCTAATATCTGCAATTGTACAGCTATATCCTGATGTTTCAAATACTTGATCATTACCTAAATAATTTAATGTTTGAGGTGTAATTGCTAAAGTAGCTCCTTGTTGTAAAGTTACTCCATCATACCCTACATTTAGGATAGGTAGTTTAGCTGTACCTCTTGGTAATGTAACAAGTTTATATTTCATTATTTGGGATTCTTCTGGAAATGCCTCAAGTAAGGGCATACCATCTATAGCTTCACCATAAAAGGCTGAACCTGATGGATGTGATGGATTATAAAGTGTATAATCTATTTCATCATCTGCTAAAGCAAATTGTGTTATTCTAAAAGAACCGTCATTAGCCGCTAGTAATTCTCTACCTTTAGTAGTTAATATAGCATCAATTGTTATTACTGAATTATTTAAATATCCCATTGTGTTGTTTTTATATAAATATTGTTATATGTTATAAATATGTTAAGTTATTAGTTTTTTATCCCTTAGATCAGTTATTACTTTATCTGGTTCAAGTTCTATTAAAGCTGTTGGATATTCCGGGAATAAAATACCAGATGGTGTATTATCCGATTTAGCCAATGCTCTTTCAATGTACGCAAAACGTGGTTCAATTGAGCTAGTTGATGACATAGATTGTGTAAAAACAGTGTCACCATTTGCTACTGGATCTCCATTTGCATCAAAGAATTTAGTTACTCCTGTTGTTAATGTATCATCCACTTCTACTCTATCTGTTTTTAGTCCTCCATAAGGGAATAAACTGTTTAATATCACTGTATTAGGTGAGTATCTATATCTTCTTAATATAAAGAAATCTTTATTAATAGAAGCAGGTACTGCTCTATCTAATGTTAATACTAATTTATTATCTGCTGTATCTTGAGGTGGTACTATATTTAAAATAGTATAAGTTTGAGTTTCATTGTTTTGAAATTTAATTTCATCTCCTACGTTTACAACCCAAGGAACATTATATGATGGAATAGAAGTATCAACTGGTTCTAGTCCTCCTGGGAATTGTGGGTTATCAGAAGCAGTATAAGGTATATATTGTTGATAATATTCTCCTCCATAAGCAACATTACCATTAGATGATGATAATTGAATATGATCTCTTACATCTGAACCTGCTGATTGTGAGAATGCCCAATATGGAGCATTTAAAGCACCATCAATTTGAGTTGAAACCCCATTTTCACTAACTACTTTAGCACTAATATAAGGACCGTTATACGCAGCAGATGGTGTAACTCCACTACCTAAGTTTTGTGGTCTAATATTAGGGTTCCAATAATTTCTATCTGCATCTACATTTTCATTATTATAATACTGTCTATAAACCCATCTATATCTTCTATCTGCTCTAATAGTTGTATTTACAGAAGAAGCTAAATTAAATATAAATGACCCATATTGAGCAGTATTTTTCTCTATACCTGCTTGATTATATGCATTTCTAAATGCTGTTGGATTAATTTGAACATACATTTGTTTATTACTATTCCTTAGTCCCGCATTACTAGATCCTAAAGCATTTATTAAATCAATATCTATTGTTTGGTTGTTACCAAAATAACCTCTAAATATTGGTCTTTCTACTTGTACCATAGGCATATCTATCCATCCTGAATCAGTTGTTCCAGAAGTATCAGTATATTGTAGTTTAACAAACATAAACCCAACATTAGTTCTATTATAATCTGATTTATCCCAAGTACCACCTGCATCTGTTCTATATTCTTGAGGCATGGTAGACGGAAATTCAAACTGTGCTGTAAATGAATAAACATCAGATAAATCATCTCCAGTTAAATAATCATATCCTGGAGGAGTATCACCACTATCATTTATTGCAAAATAATCCTGGTTAAAATACATTTCACCCACACCTGCGTAAGTTGCTGTTCCACCTACTGTTCCCTCATTTGGGGCAGGAGATTCAGAAGATACAATTGATGATGAAGCTTGATTTATAGTAGATGAGTTTACTTCACCATATCTAGATGCAGTGTTAAATGTAAATAACCCTGCAGTTGATGATTGGGTTAATGCATTTGTTATAGGAATATTTTTATCATTTTGATTGTTAGTTTCAAAATTCCTACCATTCGCAGACATATTATAGCTTAAGAATGATGCTGTATATGTTGATACAACACCTGGTTGGCCTGCTAATGGAATAGAACCATTAACATCACTACCAGCATAGGTGTTTGCACCTGTTTGTGACCATAATACTGCTACAGGTTCTTTAGCTACATATTTAACTGAGTTTAATCCGTTTAATTGGTCATATTGTGATGAACCTGAAATTTGTGCTATACCAACTCTTGCTCCTTCTCCTTCTGTCCATGTACCTTCAACATCAAAAGCAGTATATGGAGATAAATTAGGTTGTAAAGCATCTCCTGAATCATTTATTAAATATTTTAAGTTAAATTGTGTTACATTATTTACTACTGGGTATGGGTCTATTACTTGATCACAATAAGCAAAATATGCTGTTTGATAATCAATTACAGGTAGAGTACCAAATCCATATTCAGATCCATCATCTCTAGTAAGTAAATCTTGTCCTCCTAAACCATCAATAGTATTAACATCATTAGCTGTTGTTCTACTTCCTAAATATCTAGGATTTATATGCCTAAATGTTGTGTAATAAGATTCAGGTATTGTAGATTTTTGAGCTGATCCCGATAATATAGGGAAGAAATTCAATGGATGAAAACCACCAAAACCTGAAGATGTTGGTTGAGGTTCTACAATTTGAATTCTGTTATTAATTCTTTCTGATGTTATATTAGCATATAATGGCTGACAATCAACAGTATTACTAAATCCTAATGTTCCTGAAAATGCGTTTTCTATAAATGTTGGTACTCTACCATCACCTTGTCCACTTTGAGTAGGTGTAAAAAATTCTAAATTGTAATTTCTTACTACTAATGAGTTTTCTACTGATGCCGAATTAAATGACCCTGAAGATACATGCAATGCCATTGATAAACAATCTTTAATTGCTATAGATTCTGATGGTATTGAAAAACTAAAAGTTACAGGAACACCTTGACTTTGAGTATGAATAAATGCACTTGAATATATTGATTCTGTTAAAAATGCATCTGTTGTATTTGGTACACTAGTTGGATAACTACCTGTATATATTCTTAAAGATGCTGTTTGCCATGTTGGTCCTTCTCCTGTTTCTCCTTCACCATATTCTTCTGTACCATAATCTGCAGTTCCATATTTTGAACCTGAATCACTACCTGTCCAAGCAGCTAATAAAACAGAAGCTGTAACTTGAATATCATTTTGGGGTATTTGGTTAAATATATAAAGCCCATCTATAGATTCAGACAATGATTGTGAAAATGAAATATAAGTATCATTCCACCTTGTTGAAAATACATTACTAGGTGTAGTACCTGGTCTGGATGGATTATTTATTTCAACATTAAATCTTGACCCTACATAGGTACCATCATTAAATCTACTTGAATTAGCACTATCACCATTAGCATCTGAAGCTGAAGTGCTTCCTACTATACCAACAAACGTTGCTTGTCTATCAGCTGGTAGATCAAAAAATCTAGAATCAAATGAACCTCCTGATCCAGTAAAAAATACTCTTATTGTATTAGTTGATTCGTTTACAGCATTATACCCTACATAAAAATCATAGTCAGTATATAATCCAAATTGAGATGATCCTGATGCTGCACTACCATTAAACCCTTCTTGAGTAAATGTACTACTAGTAAATGAATATGAACCCGTTTCAAAGGCAATATTATCATTAGTATAAGGAGTAATATTTGGGGTAACTCCTTGAGATTGATCTATAATAGTAGCAAGATCAGGAAAATTAACTATAGAAGGATCTACAAGAGAATTATTTCCAAATAAAGTAAATGGGTTAGAAGTTTGAGGGCTTGATACATTTAATTTCCAATAATCTGTTTCATTATCAATTGTATCAATTGTAAATTGAATAAATTCAATATTATTACCATTATCTACTCTAAAAGTACCACCAGTTTTTCCATTTTCAATAGATTGAGATAATGGACCTAATTTTTCTGAATTAGCTTGGTTTTTATTTAAATATACTTCACTTATAGATTGAACTGTAGCACTATTAAAAGATACTTTACCTTGTCCTGGGTTAGCATCTCCAACAGCTGTATTAAATTGTGTAGTTCCTACATCTGCATAAGTAACATTTTCTTGATATACATAATATGCTGCTCCAACTGCTGGGGGAGATGTTAATGTATGATATTTGGTAAAAACAAAAGGATGAACACCTCTTCCACTATCAAATACAGTAAATGAACCACTATCAGCACTTGAAGATATAGCTGCTGAAGTATTACCTACTATAGATAATTGTTTTTCAAGAAATTTTCCTGCTATATCTCCTCCAGTAGAACTTTGTGCGTTGGTATTAATATCACTTCCTGTTGGAGAATAAGGAAAAGCGGGTGTTCCAGATCCCGTTTCTGTTAAAATATATGCTTTATAAGGTCTATGTAAGTGGGGATTATATCTGTAAGTTTCTCCATCTGTTCCTCCATCCTGGTTATAACCTCTATATACCCATAATTCTTGGTTATTCGTTATATCAATAGAAGTAGTATCAATACCATTTTGTACTACATAAGTAGTATTCATTCCTAATGAAGATATTTTTGATGTTAAATTAGGATCAAAATTAGCACTAGGATCTTTACTTGAAGTCAAAAGAGCATTCATTCCAGCTTTGGTTGAAGAACCAGAAACTAAAATTGTATTTTTTTCTTCGTTTAAGTAATATTGTATCGTAGCCATTTAGTATAAATATTAATTTTTTATGGATTTGGGTTTGGAGGAATATATCCTGTATTGTCATATATTTGTTGAGTTACAGTACAAGATGAATTATTTGTAGGACTTGTTAATGATTGTACTGTTACTATTGCAGTTCTAGTAGCTAATGGAGATGATAAACCACTTTGATCATTAACAACATTAACTGAAATAATAGCATCTCCTGTTCCCGAATTTGCACTTAAAGTCACCCAACCACTTCCATCTAAATAATTTACTAATACACTCCAAGGTAAAGTTTGATCTGTAGCCGTTATAGTAATCTGTCCTCCGAAATAGTTAACCTGTTGGAAATTAGTTAAATTTTGACATTGAATAAACAATGTTGCTGGGGTTGGAACAGATATAGTTTCAATTAAAATATTACTTGCTACTACTGGTGTAGGAGTTTGTAATGTCGTAAACGAGGGTCCAATTGGTACTGCTGAAGCGGTAATTGATCCTGTATATAATTGTAAATCAGTTATTCCTAAATTACCTACTAAACTAGAATTATCTAATACTTGTAATGTTGAAGATGGAGCATTCATAAACCATGGAATTTTACTTCCTGTGTATGGTATTGAACTATCAAAATCCATTTCTACAGACCCTGTATTAAAATTACCTAATGTATCTGTACTAAACCCACTTCCAGAATCTACTCTATATACAGTACCATCTGTGTTTCCTTCAAAATAATTTGATTTAGCCCAACCTCTAAAAAATGATTCTGTTGGGAAAGTTGGTATAGGTGGGAAATATCCTTGTGCTACTGATTGTGTAACACCTGTACTAGGAATTACATTTGGATCTTCTCCTGATGCTGTAGCATAGTAACTATAAACACCACTTGCACTAAAGGTTAAATCATAAAATAAACTATCATATGAAGTAACTGCATCTGAAGATGGTTCTTGATTAATAATTAATAAAGTAGCATCTTCTGTAGAAGGGTTATTATCATCTTGTATAGATGAATTAGAAATATACCATGTTTGATACCCTTGTATTAAATTACCTAAATAATCTTGTGCTCCTGTTAAATTAAGTGTAATATAATCAGAATCTTGTATAAATGGTAATATTGAAACTCCATTTACATCAGCATTAGATATTTTAATATATTTTACTTTGTTAGATATTGATGATGTAGTTGTTATTATATCATTATTACCTAATAATATTTTTAAAGTTTGGTTAGTGTTAGGGGAATTAAATCCTGCAGCAATTAAATCAGAAGAATCAAAATCTAAAACTTCATTAACAACATATCCTGAACCTGTTTCTTCAACATAAGCATTTATTTCAACATTTGGTCCATTTCCTATAAAACTTTGAGTTAATCCTACTACTAAACCAGTTCCTGTTCCTGTAGTACTACTTGGAGATAAACTCGCTGTTATTTCAGGTGAACCTTGGCCAGGTCCTGAGGATGAAAATGGTTGTTGAGTTATATTTAAATTTTGCCCATTAGGAATTCCTGTAAATGAACTTTGTGAAACATCTGTCCACATCCATACATTACCAGCTAATGGTAAATTATTAATTGATAAGAAATTTTCTTCTGAGAATGAATCTGAGTCAAACCATTGGATTCTAAAGAAATAATCTATAATAGCATCTTGTCCAAAAAATGCATCACATATTTCATTTGCTCCTACTTGTATTGCATTTCCAAATTCACCATTATAAAATTCTCTTTGATCAATTCTAGGATAATTAACAGGACCAACTTGGTTAGATCCAGTTTTAGATTGTTTATATGGAGGAGTAATACCTAAACTTGGTACTATTGATTCACTCCATGTTTGTTGAAAATCTGGGTATTGGGAAAATAAACTAGATGCCGATACTTCAGCAGCAGTTTTACCACTATATGGTTCACCTTTTATTGTAAAGCAAATATCTATCTCATTCGAAGAACTAAATTGAGCAGGTGGGTTATTTTCTGTTACAGTTAAATAAAATTCAAACATATTAGTATAATCACCATAAGGTGCTACACCATAATCATCTACACCATATCCATCAAAATACACTGTTGTATCTATTTGATGTGTAATACTAACAGATCCAGATGAAACTTCTACAAATACTTCTCCTTCTAAAGAAGCTGTATGTACTAATCTTAAAAATTCTGTGTAATTTTGTCCACTATTTCCTTCAACATTTATACTCATTGTATTAGTAGTATTACCTACTGTAGTACTAAATACAGTTTCACCTACATTTTCATTTGGGTCTAATAAATCATTTGATGAAGTAAAAAAGTATCCTAATAAACAAGTTGTGGTTGCAGATTGGCTAATAGGTGCAGAGAATATACTATTATATGGTTCAAATACACCACCTGTTCCACCTCTAAATACTTGGATAGAAGAACCACTAATTATTCCATCTTGTGGGTATGAAGTACTTGAATTTGGAACTTGATAATCTCTAGCAAATGATTTTACACTACCTGAATATTCAGGGGTAGTAAATGACATTGATGGAGGAGCTTGTCTGTTTCTTTCTAATAAATTTTGTTTAATTACTACACCTGAACTTAATGTTGTTCTAGCTGGTGTGAAATCCTCAATCATTTTAAATAATGAATTGTCAAAGAATTTTATTAATCTAACAAAATCTACTACATCATAACTGTTTATATATTTTGTAAAATAAGCATCTCTTAAAGCATCTAATTGTGGGTATGAGTATCCTGACTCTGATATTTGTCTTGGATCACCTATATAATCTCCTAAATTAAATGCACCAATTTGTGCTATAATATCATCGTTTGTTTGATCAGTAGGTGAAAATGCTACTTCTAAATAATTTATACTTGGACTACTTCCACTTGGGTAAGTAGATTGTTGTATTGATCTGTATGGACTTAAAGTAGAACCTGTAGGTAATACTTCTTGGTCTATTTTTATTTTATCAGTAATTCTGTTTTTAATACCTCCTGGTACTTGGTTTAAGTAAATACTTTCTGTATTTTCGGTAAAAGAACCTGATAGGAAAAAATTACTATCATTAGCAAAGGATTGTGTTATAACCCATGAGCCTGTTATTTTAGGATGAATAGATTCTCTACTACCTGTATTTAATTCTGTACCTAAATCTGCCCTAAATACTAATGTATCTGGTGTTTTATTAATTGTATTACCCTGTGTTGAATAAGGATTTACCACATAATCATAAAATAAACTTTCACTTAACGGTACATCCCAATATCTTACTTCTTGTAAAGCACCAGTTAATGGTAAATAAGTAAAAGTATTAAGTACTAAACCACTGGCACTTGGGAAAGATACTATTTCTGCACTTTTAAAATATTGTGAAGTTGCTCCTACACTATCAGATCCAGAGAACCCAATTTTTTCTCCAATTTTATTTGCTACAAATAAAGAACCAGTATTTAAGGCATCATAATCTATAGTAGCCATAACTGACCACCATCCTCCATCAAAATAAGGTAAATCAATACTACACGTACTATTTAAATTTGTATTACCATCCGCCCAAAATTTTAAGGTACCATAAGCATTGCTTTGGCTAGGTACTGATCCAGAATATGAACCACTATCCATTCCTGAGCCTGTATATTCTAAAGTTACAGCCCATTTATTAGCATCACCAACAGCTAAATTATAATAAGCTGAAGCAGTTGGTATTCCTGGTGTTTTAAATCTAAATTGGATTGATTTTGGTGTTTTTTCACCTACATCAGATCCCTCAGGCCATGCTGTATTTCTTACAAATGAAGAAGTTATTTGAGAGTTTTCTCCATTTAAATGTAAAGCATAATTGTAAACATTTTCACTATAATCCCAATCTCTTAATTCGTTTCTATCTTTACCTCCAAATTCATTTATTCTTAAAATCGTATCTGGGATTCCGTAGGATGTTATTAATGCTTTTAAACCAGTTGTTGTACCCTTAGTTTTAAGTAAATACGGTATATTATGATAAATTCGTTTATATAATGACTTATTTACATTGTCTAATGGCACTATGTCATTTGAAGCAGATATTTCAGTATTCACGTATTCAAACCCAGAAGGTGTTGGGAAACTACCTGTTATTTCTGGAAATGGGAATGTACTTCCTGATGGAGTAAGTCCTAAAAACGCTGTATATAAATCACTAGTATTAAAGTTATTAGAATATAATTTAACACCAAAGTCTCTAATAGCATCTGCTACTAAATCTTTTGAAATACCAAAATCTAATCTATTATCAGCATCAAATCTTGTTGTAATATTTTTTGTATATAACCAAGTGTTATCATATTGTTGAGCAACCATGTCAACAAATAAAATATATTTTTGGTTATCAGTATCATCTCTTAAATATTCAGGTATAGCATTATAAAGATAATTATCATTTTCTTCATCATAATTAGAAGCAGATAAAGCTTGACCACCATAATATGGACTACTTGGGTCAGCACTACCTAACCAATCTAGTGCAGCTGAACTTTGAGTTGGTTCTAATATGTAAGGAGGTTCTGTATTCGATTTTGGATATGATTTTTCAGATCCACTATTAAAATACATAAAATATTCCCAACCATCAAAATTAGCAATTAATGTACTAATGCTAGTAGTTAATTCTGATTTACTTGAACTATAATTAGCTGCGTCTAATGGAAGAGCAGCAATTGCAGCACTTGAAGATTGAATCATTCCTACTTTACTGTAAAAATTTTCTATTCTAGATAACGCAGAAGAAAAGTAAATAAAGTTATTATAATCTGTATAATCAACAGATATATCAATTTCTTTTCTATCTAATACATTTTTTAATTGTTGATAAGAACTAGTTAAATCACTTTCAATTAAAGTATCAAAATTAAATTCTTGTGATGCTTCTCCACTTTGTTGTGTTATTTGTATACTATAATTAGGGCCTGATATTACTTGAAAATCATTTGGAACAAATTCAATTTCAGGAAATTCTACATTATACGCTTGAGGAGAAGATATTTCTTCTACAATCCATAATTCATCTTTTAATCCAAAATTTTCAGGTAGTGGTTCGTATAATTTAACAAGTACTGAAGGGTTTTCTATATCAGTGTTGTCTAAATCTATATTATTACATATAACTTGTTGGTCTGATCCAAAATTAAGTAAAAAATCTACAAAATATTCAGCATCAGTTCTATATTGAATAAAGTCTAAACTTGAAGTTATTATAATATTATTTTCAATAACATTACTTTTTAACCTTACTTCTGTTCTATCTCCACTTATTTCATCTATGTAATAATTTACTTCAGGAGAGGATCCTAATCTTTTTCTATAAAAATTATATGTTGAAAAGAATGAACCTTCTTCATATCCTAAGTTTTCTAAGTCTTGAGAGGGATAAATAAATACATCACCATTTATAACTTTATAATTCTTGCATTGGTAAACGTTATCACCAGGAGCAGGAAAAATTAAACTTTGGTCTTCACCATAAGCATAATATTCTATATAATCAGTAGACGAAGTAAAAGTAGTATCTAATTTAGATGAAGCTATTAAAGCAGCATCTTTATCAGTATACTGTTGATATTCAAAAGTTGATGGATCAACTTGATTTATTATTATGTTATCTCTTTCTTCCATATTTAATATCCTCCGCCTCCGCCGCTACCTCCTCCACCTGATGGTGATGGTGTACCTGAAGTGCTATTTGAATTTACTGGACTATTAGATACTACTGTATCTGCTGTTGTATTTTCTTCTGTTGGGCTTGATGGTTGATTATCTAATTCAGCTAAAATTTCGTTAAATTGGCTAGAATCAGTTAATTGAGCATCTTCTATTGTATTAATGTCTAAATTTAACTTTTGTCCCGTTGTTGCTTCTACTAAATCTACTTGTGCTTGTAATAAATCTCTTCTTAATTGTGTTATTTCATTTTGTAATGCTTCTATTTCAGCAGAATTAGTTTCATATCCTATATATTCTGTACTTGTTTCAATTAAATATTCATGTGAATTGGTGTCTCCAAAAGCAGGAATATCATAAAATAAAGCATTATATTGGTTAAAAAAGTCACTTACAGTAAATATTTCTCCTATCTGTGTATTAATAGAAGATACCCCTAGCTGATTGAAAGTAGTGTCAATCACTTTAGGATATTCTATTTTAGAATATACTTTTTTATCTAAATCAATTTTACTGTTTTGAGACATATTTTACCCGTTAACTACTTTAAAATAATAATTTTCATCCATTACTATAGTTTGCCCATCAATCTCTGTCTGTATTAAGATATTATAGTATCTTTCGGGCTCCAAGCCATTCATATAAACTGTAAAATAACTTGAAGTTGGATCACAGCTTATTTGTGTGAATTCTTTATCAAAATCAATTACAAACTCATTTGTATCTAAATCTTTTATTGCATAGTAAGAAGCAGATGGTAAAGCATGATTAGTAGTGTATAAAGATGACGTTTGGAATGTACGAGCTGGAAATTCAGGACGCACGTTTAATCTAAAATCATTTATACTTTCACTATAAAATACTCCAGCATTATTATCTAAAGCGACATATAAATCGGGTGTTGAAATAACATCTAGTTGTTGTATATCAAATGTTGATAAAGTAACTACAGCATCTGATGTTGCACCTGAAATTCCATCTATAGCATTTATTTGTGCTGCTGACCAAGTTAATGTTTCTCCTGATCTATATCCTAACCCAAGATCTTTTACAAATACATTTAACATTGAAGAACTTTCAAAAGTAGCTCCAAATGTAGCACCTGTACCAGTTCCTCCATATGTAGGATTATCTGGTAATGATTGGGTATAAGAACAAGATATTGAACTAGTCAATTCATTTGTTGGGTATGAACCAGTTAATGTTCTACCTAATTTAAAATCTCCACTACTAGTAGAGTATGTAAAATCTCTCCATTTAATTTCTAATTCTGGAGGATATATTGTGTTTGTATCTACTGAATAATAGCTTAATTGGGGAGATACCGCACTTGAAGTAATAAATTCTTGTGATTCTTCCCATTTAACTATAAATCCTTCATTAGCAATTTCAATCTGGCCTGCATTAATATTTTTTGATGATGAATACCAAACTTTTAAAATATCTGTTACATTAACATTTAAATCTTTTTCACTTCTTAAGTTAAAAGATTGAGAAACACCCATGTTTGCGTTATTAACATTAGTATAATTTCCTGATCCTGTATACCAGTTACCCCCACCTGCATTATCACTTCCTGAAAAAGAAGCTGTAGTTAAAGGTACATATCCAGATGTAATCCATTTATTTGATCCTGAATAATCTGTAAATACCCAACTAACACCATTAGTTGCTTGTTTATTATCTAAATATTGCCCTGTACCATTATTCCATGATCCTGATATTGGCCATACTTCAACATAAGAGTTTATAATTACATTACTTGCTTTAGCTACATATGCCTTTAAACTACCAGACCAATTATTAAATTCAGAACCTGTTACTTTAGCTATTACGTCAATAGCATTTTCTATTTCACTTTGATCAAATTGAATAATAGATCTAGCTACTCTAGCAACTGGGTTTGATTCCGTTACATAATTTGCCACATCCAAAATTGGATCTAAACCTGTATTCATAGCGGGATAAGCACTATAAATAGAAGCATCTTGAGAAGGAAATAATTTATATATAGCCATAATTATAGTTTTACAACACTTCCTTTTATGTCAGTGTTAGGATATTTTAATTCAAAAATACTTGGATCCAATGATGGAAATATAGTGCCATTTTGATTAGCACCATTCATATCATAAGCCCACTGTGAATATCCTGATGTTGTTCCTGCTTTATTTGTCAATATAACATTTTTAACTGTTTGTACCCCTTCTAATGAATCTAACATTACATATAAGTCAGGTACAATAATAGGTTGATTTATTTGCCATTTATCTATATCAAAATAATCTTTTAAAGAAAGAATACATCTTTCTATTACTTCACTACTATTATAATTTGGATAAGTAATTATTTCAAAATTAATTCCAAAATTAATAACAAATGCATCTTTTATACTAATAACATCTCCAATCATTCTATATTGATTTAAGTATGTTTTTAAGTTATTTTTTAATGAATCTGAAGCTGTTGTTAGATGACTATTAATGTTATCTGTTAAAACATATAAATCTAACGTTGTATTTGCTTCATCTGCCTTTGGTTTTTGGGTATATGCTTTAGATATTTTACCATATTTAGAAGGCATACTAAGTGCTCTTACTAAATAATCGTCTGCAGTTACGTTTCTTAATTGAGTTGAGAAATTAGATATACTATTTTGTCTTATTTCTTCTATTGTATCTCCATCTTTACCGCCTGAAGCAGCTAATGGGTTAGTTGAGGCTATTGAATCAAAAACAAATTGTGCCGTAGTACTATTTAACCCACCATTAATAAAATTAATAGTTGATGTATCTACTGTATTAAGTGTATTTGATAAAATATTAGATTGAACACCACCACCTTTATAATATCTTACTGTTAATATTGTATTTGAAGGGGGTGTACCATAAGTATTTGTAAAAATAAAATTAGTTGGGCTATAGGCCGTAGTTAATTTATTTTGTTCAAAGGGCAAACCTAAACCTACATTAAATGGGTTTGGTATAATTTCTTCTGTTGTATTAGAAGGATTACCAGCACCAAATTGTAATTGTAATTGAATTGAATTTAAATATCTTGTTGCAAATCTGTTTTGTACTTGTTTTGTTTGCAATATAAAAGGTGTGTCTTCATCCTCATATGTGTTAGGACTATTTATGTTAGTATTTCTTATACCATCATAAATTAAATCTTGTCCTAAATAATCTACTTCATACCATTTATTTCCATCAGAATCAATTACATCAACAATTCCTGCTATTTGAGTATCCTCTAAAACTAAAGTTAAAAATTCTTGTGGGTCAGATACTTGAAATGTTTGTTCCGCTATAGTACCAGAAAATCCTTTTCTTGTTTTCTTTAATAAGTAATATTGTGGGTTTCCACTTGATAAAGAAGCAACAGATATTTCAGTTGGGTCCATTGAACTTGATACTGAAAAATCAATTGGGTCTTCTATTGCAAATTTCTGACCTGTTCCATTATTAGTTGTAATTTGAGTATTTGAATTTACATATAAAGCATAATCATAATCTGGTATGTAAATACTACCTGATAATTTTGCAGGTACTTGTTGGAAAAATTCTATGTCGGTTTCAGCTAAACCTGTAACTTTAGGTTTATATCCGTACATATAAGCCATATCATATAAGTTATCATTCTGTCTCGCATACTGTAAGAAATTTTCTTGAATTTGGTTATCCAAATAAAAAGATAATACATCACCTACATAAGCAGCTTGCTCCATAAACATCATACCTGGGGATGATGGGGTAAAATCTGTGTATACTTGAGGGAAATAAACTTGAGAATAGTTAATCAACTGACTTCTATACTCATTAAAATCCTTAGTTATGTAATTTATATTTCTTCTTACTGCCATTATGCAAAATTTAATATTACTTCGTCTTCTATATTTGTATCCTCAATAGCATAAAATATTTGTACGGTTACTTCGTTTTCATCTGGATTGCCTAGTACATTTAATTCTTTTACTAATACACTAGGAAATTCATTTGTAATTTTAGTCTGAACATCTTCTTTTAGAAATTCTAAATTGTTTTGATTAATTTGACTAAAAATAAATCTTCTTAATCCACCTCCAAATTGTGGATTACCTGGTCTTTCTCCGGGGTTTGTTAAAAAATAATTTATTAAATTGTATCTAATAGATTCAGCTGTTGTGTAATTTGGAGTAAAACCATTTCCTTCAGAAAAAGGTAGATTTACACCTATACCTATTCTTGGTCTTAAATCATTAGGGAATTGTTGTACTGCTCCAAATGCCATAATTTATTATTTACTATTCATTAATCCCATAATCTGGTCCATACTAACAGTTCCTGATGGTAATGTTCCATTAGGACTTGTTGTATCAGTACTTCCTACTTGTAGAGGCATATCTGCGGTTGTAGCATTTAATGTGCCTTGTGCATTTGGTCTCATACCATCTAAAATACCCATCATATTTTCTCTTAATTTCATTTTATCATTTTCGGGTAATGGAGTAGTTGCAACTGGAGTTGATTGAACTTCAGAAACTACTGTTTTAGGAACGCGTACAGCTTCTAAAAGAATATCTTTCATTTCTTCTTGTATTGCTTCTTTTACGGCTTCTTTTACAATAGTTTTTAATTGACTTAATTTCATGTTATTATTATTTAGTTATAAATATGGTTTTAATCTGCTTTTAAATCGTTTTGTATAATATAAAATGATAATTCATCGATTAATATTTGATCTTGTGCACTAAACGATGGTTCACCTTTTAAAATTATTATTCCTTTAGAATTTTTAGCAATAGCTTGTCTTCTAGGTAAATCACCTACTTGTGCTTTATCTACTACTTCTACTGACATACTAAACCCATTTACTATTTTTAATTCGGGTTCACCCTGTTCTGCACTTTGTTCTTGTAATGCTAATAATTCTTTATTTAAGGGTTCAAGTCCTGCGTTAGGGGTACATTCTTTAATTAAATTATCGATAGTTTTCATATATCTTAAGATTAAAATTAAAGATATAATTAAGAATATTAAAGCTATAAATAAATTTTTCTTTAATTCTTTATTAATCCCTGCTATTTCTTCAAGTAAATCTTGTATACCTTCTAATTTACTAATTAAGGAATAAGGTACACCTACTCCGGGAGGTATAGATACAGGAAATGATATATTTGCAATTACTTCTTTAATTCCAATTAAATATTTAGATAAATATAAAAATAATGCTGCTAAAGCTGTATTTGCTATTATAATTGCATATATGTTATTTAATTGTCTAACAATTGAGTTTCTTTTTTTTAATATTTCTGCTAAAAGTAATCCATCTGGGCATTTCTGTAGTTTTTGTTTAGCTTGTTCTTCTTTTGCTATACCAAAATACAACATTAATTGAAATGCTAAAGGTAGTAATTTAGTTTGAATAACAGTAGCGGGTTTTAATACTAAACTAACTAAAGCATTTAATGTTTGTTCAACCGTATCTAATTGTTTTTCAGCTAATTTTGCTGCTATTTTAGTAACTTCAACTATTGCTTCTTGAGCTGCTATTTTAGACGCATCTTCTATATTGAGCATTCCTATAGGTGATTGATCTTGAAAAACCTCACCTTCTAATGTTGTAATATATTGAATGTTTGGAGCATATTCCCCCTTGGTCTTTGTTTGTCTTTGGGATTCAGTATGAGGTTTATCTGATTTATCTATGAAGGTTACAAAAGGTGTTACTTGTTGAGGTAATATTACTCTATTAGCAGCATCTAAATAAGGCACACCTAATGTAATTTTCCACTCTCCTTTTTTATTAGTAGTTACATATTTATTTCCTTCAGCTTTTTTAGCTTCATATAAAATATCACCATTAACGTCTTTTAAAATTTCTTCTGTTATTATGTTAACACGAGGTTCTTTAGTTATAGGAAATAATCCTAATTGGGGTTGTACTTGTATACCTTCAATAGGTTCTTTAGTTCTTTCATCATATACAATACCTTGAGTGGTAAAAATACCAAAATAAGGGATATATTTACCATATTTTTCTCCTAATTCTTTTCTTTTTTCTTCTTTAAGCTCCTCTATTTCTTCTTCGGTTTTACCTTCTTGAATCTCTTTAAAATTCTTAAGGTCCAAGCCTTTTACTTTTTCAAGTACTTTAATTCCAGCAGGAGATTGGAGGAATGTAGACGCTATTTTAAGTAAATCTTCCATTAAGATACTTTAATTTTATCTGATAGTGTTTTTTTATAATTAGCTGTAATATCATTGAACATAGCAACTAAAGTTTTAGCAGGTACTTTTGAAACCGTTAATTGAGGTTCCTTTGCCATAGCATCAACTAATATCGTCATAGTACGCATTATAGGCATGAAGTATTGCATAAAATTATCTCCTAAAATAACTGATTGATTAGCATTTCTTTCCCCAAGTGATATATTACCTTCAGGAGCTAATATATTAACATTTTTATACATTGACTTAATCCCTAAATCTTCTCTACTTTCTAATATAATGGATTTTTGGGATGACATTAATATACTATCACCAATAGTATTAAATAATAATCTTCCAGAATTTAAAATTATTTGAGGATGGTTATATGATTTAGGAGATATTGGGTTGTTATCTACAATACTAGTATAAGGTATTGTGTCTTTCTCTCCAGCAGCTACGACTGAAGTAGCAACTTTAATTGGTATTTTTTGCTGTGAAGTTAAATATAATGATGAAGGATCTAAGTTTATATCTTCAACTGTAGGTACCCATGAATCTCCTTCTACATTTTCAGGTTGACCATTTTTTATAATTAAAAGTGGATCTCCTTCATTACTACCATTAGACCAATTATTTTTTATAGATCCCTTAGTATTAGCAGTAGCCCCTAATCTTATACTATTAGCATTTCTTCCTTCTATAATTTGGTCACCAGCAAAAGGTAAAATGGGGTGTATATCACCTTTTTCTACAAATTGCCCCCCAGATTGACCATTAATTGGTAATCTTTCAGGGTTATTATTTTCAGTAGATGGATTACCATCTTGCATTTCTTCATAATTACTTTCTTGATTTTTAGGGTCATCATTTAAAGTATTAGGATAACCATTATAATGAGGGTTATTCCAAATATTTAATGGTATATAATAGTATTGTTTTATCCCCGATGTTTGAGGGTTTGATTGGCCTGCCCCAGGAAATAATATTACAAACTCATCTACTAAAGGGTAATTTTTAAACTGAGGAAACATTGGTAAAGCTGTAGTTGAAGAATTTTTATTTTGATTTTCTTCAGGTTTTATTTCAGTTAGTTCTTGAAAGGAAATACTTCCTATCCCACCCCATCCTAATAATTTAAATAAATTTGAATTACTATTTAAACAAATATCAGTTACACGCCCGATGATAACTTTCCCTTGCTTATCATCACTAATTTTTGATAAAGTTGCAGCGAATGCTTCTGATCCAGCAGTACTAAATAATCTTGATAAACCGGTTGTTAATAAGTCAGACATTATTCTTTATCTTTTTTCTTTTCTTTAGAATAAGAGGCATTAATTCTATCTAATTCAGCCATTAATTCTTCTTTTTCTGCATCTGTAATACCCGATGTATCACCGCTATTAGAATTATTAACAACACGCTGCACTATAGTTGCCATTTTAATTAATTGTTCATCGTTCCTAACGCCAATTTCTAAATATTCTTTTATTAGTGGTACTATAAGAGTTGCGTCACCAATATCTGAAATAAGGGGTTTTAATTCTGAAATTAATCCCGAAATTTGGGTTTCTTTTTTCTTTTGATTGTCGTAAATTTCACTGAGGATATCTGAGAATTTTTTGCTTCCAAATATCACATTGTCTAATGCTCCCATAATGTATTTTTATTATAAATATGGATATAGAATAGATTTAAAATTTAGCATAACCATTTTCTAAAAAGAAAATGTATTGACTTTTAAATATGCCGTGTAATTTATCAGCTATTTTAGTAATTTTAGGGGTTTTTACATCTACTATTTCACGAATATATATGTATAATGCTTTTTTATTGAATACCTCAATGGTTTCTCTTTTTCTAAATAACTCTAGAATAGCGTCTGCTATTTGAGCATCATTTTTTTTCGGAAATAATTCAAATATATTTGCTGTAACATGGTCAACAAAAATATCAATGTATTTGTATAACTCATCTACAGGGCCTGTTGATTCTTCAAATTTGTAAGTATGAGTTGATTTATCACCCATTAAGACATCAACATCTACTTTTTTAATTTTTTTATTATAATTTTTAGTGTTATATAATATTAACCAACGCTTAACTATAGTACCAAAATATGAATAAGCCTTAGCCCCTCTAGTTGGGTCAAATAAATGTATTTTAGATAATAAAAAAACTATAATTTCATGTTGTAAATGTTCTAAATTTTCAACCTCAGTATGATAAAATTTAAAAGTATGAATTATATTCTGGGTAAGTTTAAAGAATGGGTAATGGATTTCTTTGTCGTAAATATCACTCCTTAATTTTTCATCTTTAATAGAATCTAATCCATTGTATCTAACAATAGCTAGTTCGGTGTCATGTGTGAAGTAATTCTTAGATTTCTTCCTGCGTTTTCTAATAGGTGGTTGCATAAAATGTTATTGGTTCCTTTTAAAATTAGATAAGTCATTTTGCAACCCTTTTAAATTTTTAAAAAACCAACCAATTTCATCATCGCTTTTAAATAGATCTTTTTCGTCTATTTCTTTTAAGCGTTTATCTGCAATGTCTAATTGTTTGCTATATTCATTTATAAAATTATCATAACTAATAATAATATCTTCCTGTTTTTCTGTTTTTGATAGTAAATTCCAAGTTGTAAATCCTAAAATCACAACTGCAACTCCTAGAATTGAAATTATTATTATTGAAATATCCATTATAAACTATCTAACATATTTTTTAATCCTTCACTTTTAATTCCCCCTAAAGCTTTCGATTTAGATTTAGAATTATGTTTATTGTCGGACAATGTATAATTCTTTTTTGGCGTATCCACGCTATTTTTAGAAAATTTTGGTAACCATTCTTGTTCAAATTCAATACGAGCAGCCATTAAATCAGCTTGATGTAAAATATATGGTAAAGATGTGCGAGGTTTTTGCTCTGGCATAAATGCTTTTAAATATTTTTCATTAGCCTGGTCATACAAACCATCATGTGTCTGGATAGCTACCATTTCATTAAATGTATAAGATATGTCATGCTGTTGTAATAAAAATAAACCTCTATCAGGTACAGAAGCAAATGCTAATTTTTTATTAAACATATAATCTTCACCTAATTTATCTCGTCTCCATTGGTCAGTCTGAGGAATGTATGATTCATTATCTTTATCCCCCATTTTACCTAAATCATGGTTTATAGCTGAAAATATTAATTCTTCTTTAGTAAATGTAGTCATATCACAACCCATGTCTTCCCACATATCATATAACCTAAGTGACCCTTCAACTACCCTATTAACGTGGGCAACATAACCTCCTGGAAATGCTCCATGGTATTCTTTTTTATGAGCAGCAGGCATTAATATAATACGTTCTTCATAACGTTTATAAAAATTAGATAAACATTCACCTCGGTTACCTGGTATATGTGTTTTAATATTATCTAAGAAAATTTTCCAATTTGATTGGATTTGTTCCGCATTTAAATTCATAACTTTTATTTTTTTTTAATTTTCATTTTCAACATAACCTTCTAACTCAGCTACAATTGAAGTACCTTTTTCACATCCTTTTTTTAATTCACCTACACTGGCTCCCATTTGTATACCATTTTTAATCCCACTAAATATGGCATCTAATGTTTCTAACCTTTGTTGAAATAATCTTTTGTTTTTCATAATTTTTATTTAATAGAACATTTAATAACAGGGTGTTCCTTAACCCCTTTATTGCCTTTATTTCCCATCCCTTTTTTTATATCCCATGTTTCACAAAACCCGTGATGTCAAGATAATGGAGGTTTTTTACAATGGCACGTCTTTTTCAAGAGCTCTTTTCATTTCTTTTATTTCTAATAATTTTGCACATTTTTCATATTCTTCTTTTGCTTCAAAGTAATAAATTGCCTGGTTTAAAGCACTAAAAAGTGGTTTAGAATTAAACTCCCATAGTGCATCTTGATGTGCAGAATCATTAACATTTAATTTTTTAATATAGGAATAAGCTCTATTAAATACAGCAAACGAAGATGCTTCTTTAGTTTCTTCAACATTATAAGCAGCATTTTCTTTTTGGAAAAATTTTTTTAATTTTTTATGGAATACCTCATGATTATAAATCATTTTAGTAAACATACCTAACTTAGCTTCAGGACTTTTCATAAAATCCTTATCAATATTTGCTAGTTTTTTTACGTCTGGGTTTTCATTTTCACCATCCCCAAATAAATGAAATAATCTATCTTTATCTATCATCTTTTCCCTCCAAAATATTCTGTTGCGTGTCCTTCTTTAATTAATGTTTTATTTATATCAATATCATCTATTAGTAAAGTTCCTAAACATCTACCATATTTGCCTACACCATGAGATTGAAGAATAAAATCACCATCTCCTAATAATTCAATAAGCCTTGCTTTAGCTGCTAAACCTAATTTCTTCTCCTCTAAATCTCTAGTTCTCGATTCTGGGGCATTCATACCCATCATTCTAACTCTAACTTTCTTCCAGGTATCAAACCCTAAATCTACTAAAGCATCTACAGTATCACCATCTACTACTCTATCTAATTTTGCATTATATTTGTACATAATTATTATTTGATTATAAATATTTACTAATCATCTAACTTGTCCAAATATTGTTTTGTTTTAATTGATTTTAATTTAGCTTTACGTTTAATTACTGAAGGTTTATCAAATTGTTTTCTTTTCCTTAATTCATTTAATACACCTACATCTTTAAATTTCCTTTTTAATCTTTTTAAAGCCGAATTAATGTTTTCTCCTTTTTTTATTTTTATTTTTAACATTCTTGAGATTTAAGTTCTTCAAGTTCAAGTTCAAGATCTCTTTCTATTTGACATAAGATATCATATTCTTTTATAACATCTTTTCTATTTGGATTATCTGGGTGGTATCTCCAAACTTCCTCTTTTACTGTAGCGGTTGCTAATAAATCATCTATTAATTCTGATTTTTGGTTGTCTAATTTTTCTTGTTCTGTTATTTCTTTCATTATTTAAAATTTTTACCTATTGATTCTATTGTTTGTTTTGCTTCGTTTAAGCTTATTTGAAAAAATTCTCTTTGGTTATTAACGCGATATTTTCTTAATGCATGATGTACTTCGCTTTCTAATAGTTCACCGTTAAAACAACGGAAAGCCCATGCTACTTTGTATGGAAGTGGCACACCTGTTGCATTAGAAATTTGTTTAGCTCGCTGATCTGGAGTTAATTTTGTATATCCTATTTTTAGGAGTCCTGGTAATGTTTCATTTTTTAAAACATAAACCCATTGATCACCTTCACCTTTCTTATTGTAAATTCCTTTCTTTTTTGCTGTAAAATAAGTAACACTTTCCCAACCATCGCCCATATCTGAAGGTGTTAATGTAAAATATTCAGCATAATCAATTTCAGTATTACCATAATTTTCTTTTAAGGGTATAAATTCCTTAGCTTGTTCTATAGTTATTCTTTCCATTAGTTTACAATTATTTTAAATGAATCTTCAATTATTTCTCTATTACCAACATCAGTATTAAACGTAGATTTCATAAATACTTGTAAAGTATCTCCTACCATTTCATTATTTAAATAAAACTGTTGGCGAGGATTATAAGTATATTTTGATTTACTACCTAATAATGTTTCAGCATAAGGACATTCAAAACAAAAATTCTTCTGTATTTGATACCCAGCAATGTTTAAAGGGGGTTGAATTCGAGCTATATCAGTAAGAGTGTATTGTAAATTACCTACTGGAACAGGGTTATTATAACCACCACCCGTAAACCAACTTAATACAGACCATGTAGGTACCGTAAAGTTGATTGAATCAAAGGCAACCCAATAATCTGAATCATACATTGTTTCAACTAATGGTACTCCATTTACTATAGCTGTTGACAACTCATCTAATTCACCTCTAATTGTAAAATATTTAGGTCCATAAAATTCTATATGCCAATACCCATTTTCATCTTGATAAGCATTTGGTTGTACTAATTCATCAATATAAAATTGTGCATTACAATCTCCATCAATACAAACATCCCTTATTATTTCCTCTGGGCTACATGCCCAGAAGAAACTTACTGTTAAAATTATTATTAGCTTTTTCATTATGCTACAAGTTCTAAAGCTTTACTAAACATTTTTTTATTTACATTCTGATCTTGCTTGAAATTCTTAATAATTCTAGCTTGACGAACTTTACCACCTTGGGTTTTATATTCAAAATTTCCTTCAATGATATTTTCTTGAACTCTATTAAATACTTCCCAAAGCATATTACCTTCATCTTTCTTACGTTGAACATTCAAAACATCTTCAATTGCTTGCTTATCGTAAGTATTTTTCGTACCTTCTACTCTAATATCAAGAAATGATTTAGCAAGATTAAACATTTGCTCCTCTTCTAATTCAACACTTTTCATTTTATTCATTGCTTCTACTGTTAAAGGTAATTTCTCAACCATACCTCTAATTAGTACTTGTAAATCTTCAAACGTATAACCCATATGACGCATTTTTAAATCTTCAAATTCATCTGTAGCTATAACTAAACCATTTTCACAAATCATTCTAAAT
>Ga0209631_10001635_pt1 | contig 28395 bp, 18 predicted proteins | sample COG_08_FD_184752 | JGI IMG/M metagenome (GOLD analysis project Ga0209631, IMG submission 184752) | Pelagic Microbial community sample from North Sea - COGITO 998_met_08 (SPAdes) (version 2) | ecosystem: Environmental > Aquatic > Marine > Neritic zone/Coastal water | place: Helgoland, sampling... | reverse complement strand
CTTCGCAGCCTCCTCGGTGCTCGCCTTCTCGTCGGTAACGCGGTGCGCGCTCTTCTCGGCGGTGAGCGACTTCTCGAGGTCGGTGGTTTCCTTCTCGTGTCGCTTGGCGTCGTCGGCAATCTTCTTGTCGAGCTTCGCCTTCTCCGCCGCGGCGGTCTGGCGGTACTCCGCGAGTGTATCGTCGAGCCTCTTATCCGCAGCCTTCCTCGCGTCGACGGCGATGCCGAGCTGCTTCTTGTTGAAGGCGTCGGAGGCTTCCTTGGCGGCGCGCTCCTCGGCGAGTTTGGCCTCGAGAGCCTCCTTCGCCGCCTTGAGCTCCGCGAGGGTGGACTCCAGCCCGCCGAGTTTTGAGTTGGTGGCGGACTTGGTGGACGCGAGCTCTGCGTCGAGCTCGCGCTTCTGCGCGGCGAGCTTGTCCTGGAGGCTCTTCACCTCAGCCTTCGCCTTGGCGACGTCGGCGGCGAGCTTCTTAGCCTCCTCCCTGGCGCCGGCAACCTCCTTCTCGCGAGCCCTGCGTTCCTCCTTGAGGGCCGCGGACGCGACGTCGCGCGCGGCGTTGGCCTTCTTCTGGAGTTCCGACAGGTTCTTCTCGGCGGTATCGCGCTCGCCCTGGCGGTCCTTGCGTTCGGACCCGAGGGTGTCGCCGAGGGAGGCGATTTGGTTCTTGAGGCTCTTGACGGCGTCAAAGGAGGATGCGGAGGTCTTCTCGAAATCGGAAACCTGGGACGCGAGCTCAGCCTGGACCTTTGCGAGCTCAGCCTTGACGCGCGCGAGCTCCTCCTCGAGTTCCCTGGCCACCTTGGACGCCGCGGCGGCGGCAGCCTTGGCCTTGTCGGCGTCGGCCAGTCGCCCTTCGCGTTCCACGTCGAGGTCCGTCTCAACCTTCTCGCGCGCCACCCTGGCTGCCTCGATGGCGTCGGCGTGAACGTTCGCGGCGTTGTCCATCTCCTTGGCGTGCGCGGCGCTGAGTTTCTTCGTCTCGGACTCGTGAAGTTCCTTGAGCGCGTCGCGATCCTTGACGGATTTCTCGCGGAGCTTAACAGTCTCCACGACGAGGTCACGCGCGCGCTGGTTCTCCTTGTTCCAGGCTTCCTCGGCGGCGGTCGCAGCCTCCGCAGCCTCCGCGGTGACGGTGGCGAGCTTGGCCTGGAGCTCGGCGATCTCGGCGGAGAGCTCCGCCTCGGTGTCCTTGGCTCGCTTCCGCGCGCCCGACATCTTCTTCTCAAACTCGGCGCGCTGCGCGGACCCGGCGGCGCGCTCAGCCTCGAGCAGCTTCGTGGACGACTCGAGCTGCTCGCGCAGGTCGTGGATCTTGATGGTGCTGCCCTCCAGACCGAGCGTGAGCTCCGCGTTGTCGCCGCGAAGTTTCTCGACAGCCGCCTCCGCCGCCTTGAGCGACGCGGATAGCCTCTTCTCGACATCCTCGGCGGCGTTCTTGGTCTGCGAGAGCTCGAGCTCCAGCGCATGGCGCCTGGCCTCCTCCGCCGCGAGCATGGCGAGCGCATCCGCGAGCTTGTCCTCGGAGGATTCGTGTTTAGCTCGCCACTCCGCGGCGTCGGCCAGAGCGGACGCGGTCTTCTCGTCGGCGGCGGCGAGTTGCGCCGCCGTCTTGGCCGCGCGCACAGCCTGTTCCGCGGCCACCTCCTGGAACGTGGGTCCGATCTGCAGCCCGGACTCCATGAGTGGTTCGTGGACGTCGCGCGGGAGCGTCATGCGGGCGGGCGCCACCGGCAGCTCGAACCGCGTAACCGGTCGGACCACCGGCCTGGGCAGAACCTTGAGCATCCTCTTGAAGTCGACGCTGAACCTGAACCCGCCGACGCCCGCGGTGAGGTGCATGCCGGTCTTCGTGGACGGCGTCTTGCTCGTGGACCGGCTGAGCGGTGGCTTGCCGCCGACATCCGATCCCCCTGCCGCCGCGGGGGTGGAGAGCGTCTTGCCGGGTCGCGGGGTCATCTCGTCCCTCTCGCGCCTCCGCCGCCTCTCCTCCACGGTGGTGGTCTTGATGTCGACGGTGAAGCTGAGGCCGAACGGGTTGTTCGCGCGCTTCACGAGGGGAAGGTCGGGGAGGGGTTCCCATTTGGCGGGCTTGGGGGCGAGCGCGATCGAGGCTTTCGCGGCCTTCTCGGCCGCCGCCCTCTCCGCGGCGAGCTTCTCCGCGGCGGCCTTCTCGGCCGCTGTGGCGGCGGCGGCTTCAGCGGCGGTCAGATCGGCTTCCGCTTTCTCCTCCGCGGCTCGTCGCTGCGCCTGCGCCACCCGCTTCTGGGCCTCCCTCCGCCGCTCCAAGATCTCCTGCGCCTTGGAGCTCATTTGCGGATCGCTATCGCCGCGCATCTCCACGCTCAACATGGGAACGCCCATGTTGACCGCCCGCCGCCTTAACTTCCCGTCGCTAGGGAACTAAGCGGCTGAGTGGCGTCGCGATCGAGGGGCCGCGATGCGGAAGGGAAGGGCGACGGTCGAGCGCTCACCGAGACTGGAGATGCCGGAAGAAAAAAAAACCAAACGTTCTTCCTCTCCCAAGCGCTCCCCGGTGCTCTCGACGCTGAGGCGCTGAAGACTTGATCGGTCGAGCCGAGGCTCTCGCTGTGTTTACCGGTCTAAGTCCCGCACCACCTCGGGTTCAACGGTCCTCCGGCGTCCCTCCACGCCGTTGGGGTCTATGGCCGGAAGCAGAGTCCGGATTCGTCGTCTGGTATTGATACCCGTTGGGTGTTGCAGATTTTTCCACGAAACGTCGATTTGCGAGTTTCCCGCAATTTTGACTGGCAAATGGGTGGCTCTCGTTGGCTCACAGCGCCCGATCTGCTGACCGAGTTCGCTATGAGGAAAACAGCCCTCTCAGAGCGAGCGGCCCCCGCCCGCTCGCGGCATCCGGAAGCGCGGAGAACACCGGGAAGATGGACGGATGCATGAACGCCCTGTGCGGACTGCGGATCAGCCCGCGTGGACCCGCCGGCGACGGCGGATACGCTCCCTACGACGGAAGTGGCGGCACGAACACAGCTGTTCAAACAGAAGAACCACGTTCAAACGAGGCGACCGCCCTTCCTTCGCTCGCTCTCCCTCTCACGGATGCGGCAAACCCTCGTTGGATTCCGAGGCGACATTGGCATGAACAGTGGCATGAACAGCATGAACAGCATGAAGACAAAGGCCCAACCGACGTTCCAACCCGGGAGAAGCCACCTCGTCGCCCGCGTCGACCCCCGCCGCGAAGGGACCCTTTCGGGGTGCCCTCCTCCGCGCCCACGTTTGACGAATGGAAGGCGAAGCTGATGGATGACAGGGTGACCCAGCTCGAGTCCAGGGTCGCGGAGCTGATGACGGCTTCCAAAGAGTCAGACGCCGAGCTCACGGAGCTCATCTGCCCCATCACGCACTGCATGTTCCGCGACCCGGTCGTCGTCGACTCGGGGCACACCTTCGACCGCCGGGCTATCCTGTCGCACTTCAAGGTCAACGGCGCGAAGAACCCGCTCACGCTTCTCAAGCTGGGCAGCGCGAGCGTGTTGACGAACTGGGCGATGAGAAACGTGGTTCAGGGGTGGCTGGATAGGCACCCGAAGGTGACGCCGGACGGGTGGGACAGTCCGGAGCTCCTACTGGAGCTGCCGAGGGGGGACATCCGCAGTTCTCCTGAGCTCAAATATCTCGATATCGTCAACGTCGTCTACGATATCGTCAACGAAGTCGTGGGCACCGATGACGATGAGGGCACCGATGACGATGAGGACACCGATGAGGACGAGGACACCGATGACGATGAGGACACCGACAACGACGACGACACCGATGACGATGAGGGCACCGATGACAACGAGGGCACCGACGACGACGAGGACACCGATGACGATGAGGGCGACGACGACGAGTGGAGCACCGACGACGAGTCGGGGTGACGAGACATCATCGGGAGGATGAGACCGACGACGCTTTCCATATAAACACGATACATTTCTCACGCGCGGAAAGATTTAGTCGACACGGTCGCTCTTTTGTACGAAGGTAGTTTTGTGTTGTCTGATAAAAACAAGAGAACGCAGAGCATCTGCGCCCTCGCGGCTTCTAGCTAGCGTTGCAGCGGCGAATCAAAGAATGGTGGTGAAAGAGTACAATCCCCCGTCTCCCGGCTCTACCGGGGGCCCAGGCTCGCGGCGGGCGTGAGGGGCGCGGTGTTGCCGAGCTGCTCGCCAAACACCTCCCTGATGGTCCTGGCGGCGACCCTCGAGTTGAGCCTGCTGATGAGCTCCGGGAGCACCTCCGTGGCCACCGCCGGGAGCAGCGGGCCGAGATCGCGCACCACCGTCGAGGGATCCGCGGCGCGGGAGCCCTTCAACAAAAAGTTGAGCAGCTTGGTCACGCTCTCAACCGTGGCGCGGTCGTCGTCCGTCACCTTGGGGCTCAGCCTCACGCTGCGGGGCAGGAGCGCGCCGGGGAGGAGCAGAGGGACCGTCGCGTCACCCAAACCAACCTGCGCCAGCACCCTCGCGGCGTTATCCCTGCTCAGCGCGTCGATACCCTTGACCGCCTCGTCGAGCAAAAACTCGCGAAAGATTGAACCCTGCGGGGAGAGCACAAACTGGAGCGCCTCGCGAGTCTGCGCGTCCTGGTCGCCGCCCCGCGCGGCGGGCGCGGCGGGCGCGGCGGCCGGGAAACCGCCCTGGATCTGGGCGAAGATCTGGTTGAGATCGGGGAACCCGCCCGGGAACCCGCCCTGAGCCGCCGGAGCCGGAGCAGCCTTCGCCTTCGCCTCACCCTCCATGTTCCCCTTGCTTTTTTGCGACGCGACGGTGAAGGTCTCGAACGCCTCCAGCACGTCAATCAGCCTGTCCGCGTCGAACACCTGCCCCTTGCCGTACACCATGTACCTGAGGCTCTCCCTCAGCCGCGGGGAGTCGTCGGTGAGCAGCCTCTTGCTGATGTAAGGGTACGCCTCGTCCACCAGCGCAAACTCGGGGTTGCCCACGAGCGCGATGCCCTCCAACACGCCGATGGCTCGGATGATGAGCGCGAAGTACGGCGGGATGCGGAAAGGGTAGTCGAAGGTGATCTGCGCGAGGTCCGCGGCCACCTCCTGGAAGTTGATGTTCTTGGCGCCGCCGCCCGCCAGCGCCTGGTCAAACACCCTCGAGAGCGGCGGGAGGATGGGCTTGAGGTCGACACCCTCGGGGATGAAGTCGAGGGTGACGAAGTCCTCCACGATGGCGTCGTAGTCCTTGTGGATGAGATGCGCGATGGCCTCGATCATGCCAAACTTGATGTTGTCGTCGATGTTCGTCATGAGTCCAAAGTCCAGGATGGCGAGCCGGCCGTCGGGGGTGCGGATGAGGTTACCGGGGTGGGGATCCGCGTGGAAGAAGCCCGTGTCGAGGAGCTGCTTCAGGTAGCAGATCACCCCGATGTTAACCAGGTCCCCGACGTCGTCCGCGGTGGACTGCGAGAGCTTCTCGCCGTCGAGCCACTCCGACGTGATCACCTTGCGCCTGGTATACTCGGCGTACGTGGCGGGCACCACAACCTGCGGTAAGTCATCCTTGATGCTCGCCGCGAACTTGGTGGCGTTGTCGCCCTCCTTGACGTAGTCCAGCTCCTCGAAGAACCGCTCCGCCCACTCGTCCAGCAGACCCACGACGTCGGTGTTGATCTGCGGCACCGAGCGAAGCGCCACGCCCACGCGCCGCAGGATGTAGAGGTCCACCGACACCGTCTCCAGCACCGCGGGCCTCTGCACCTTGACCGCCACGATGTCGCCGTTGCTCTTCAGCTTGCCCTTGTACACCTGCCCGAGGCTCGCCGCCGCCACCGGGTCGGGCCCAAGCTCGCTGTACACTTCCTGCCACTTGCACCCGAGCTCCCTCTCCAGGGTGTCAAACGCAATCTTGTTATCGAACGACGGAACCTTGTCGCACAGCTTCTGCAGCTCCGTCATCGCCTCGGGGGAGAGGATGTCGGGGCGGATGCTGAGCGCCTGGCCGAGCTTGATGTACGCCGGGCCGAGGGAGGTGACGATCTCCCTGAGCTGAATCGCGCGCTTCACCGAGTTCTCGCTCGTCTTTTTCGTCACGAGGTCCATCACGATGCCGGTGATGAACGACCCGGCGATGGTGGAGAGCTGGACGATGCGCTGCGCCACGGCGCCGGGCCTGCGCCGCCAGTACTGCGCGATGAGCTCCGGGTCGTAGTACAGCGGCAGCTTGTCGTCGTCGCCGCCCTCCGCCTTGATGCTTTCCAGGTCGACGACGCGCATCTGCACGCCGTCGGCGGCGAAGTCGCTGTCGTCGATGTTGGTGCCGCGAAGGCCCGCCATGAGGGTGTTGAGGTCCTCGTCCTCCTCCATCTGCGCCCGGATGTCCTTGATTTGGCTGGACATCTGGGAAGCCGTGGAGGTCCTCTCGGTGCCGGACACGCGTGCGTACACCGTCCCGCCGCGCGCCACGCGACGAGCGCCCACTCGTTGCCGAGGAGAAAATCGGTGCCGGAGGGAGCCGGAGGCTGCCGCCGCGCGGCCGACGGGCGCCGCCGCCGAGACCGCGAAGGTGGCGGACATCTTCTGTGTTCACGCCTTACTCCTCTTACTCCGCTGTCGACGCTGTGACTGACGAACTCTTTCCTAAAGGGAGGTCGCGAGCGCCGTCTGTTGTGTACCCGAGGCTGAGAATCTGCGGAACAACAAGTGGATTGCAACAGCGTCGACGTGTTCGAAGGATGAGTGGCGCACAGCCCGTCCTGAAAATTTCAACGGCGTATGTGACGTATTTTGATGTATTCCGGTTTACAATTATTTAAAGTAAACGGAGGTTCCTATGAGTATTCGGTCGAGAGTCGGATCCGGAATGAAACTCCTTGGCGATTCCTTGTCGAATCTCCCAATAGTTCCCCGTGTTGGCCGGCTTGTGAGACGTGTACGAGTGCCGCTCGTACTGCTCGTAAGGGTCCGACGCGTCCGACCTGAGCGTGTCCAGGATGGACGCGGGCGAACCACGGCTGCCCGTGCGCGTGAACCGCGTGGCAGTCCCCCGAGGAACCGAGGTATCCACGGCGTAAGAAGTCGCCCTCCTCGAAGAATCCATGGCTTCGTCAACGCGAGCGTCGGTGGAATACCGCGACACCAGCGCGTTGGCGTGCCGCGTCCTGCTCTCGCCCGCCAGGTACACCTGCCCAAGCCTGCGCGATATGCGCTCCTCCTCCTCGTCCTCCACCTCGATCGCGCGTCGCCTCGCGGCAGCCGCGGCGGTGTCCGGCGCGCCGCGCGAACCCGGCCGCCTCGCCGGGGTGAATCCTGCGGAGCCGCGCACGCTACCGAGGCTCGACCTTCGGCTCGACGACGCGGGCGTGAACCTCGCGGACGTCCTCGCCCGCGTCGGCGTCGCGTCGTGATGGGAGGACACCGGTGCGCCCACATGGCCGCCCGTTCGCTCCTTCTCGATCGTCCCCGCGAGCATCGCGGCGTATCTCTCCATGGCGTCGTCCTCCCCGCCGCGCGTCTCTCGCTCCCGCCGCATCATGCGAACCGGGCTGGGAGTGGGCGCGAAGGAGATCTCCCGATGCCGTGAAGCCGCCGAAGCCGCCGCCGCAGGTGCCGACGCGCCGTCCGCGATCCTGCGCGACGGCCGCTGTCGAGCGGCGGCGACCTCGGGGAACTCTGCGTGGATCTCGTCGAGGAGCTTGCGCTGCACCGTGTTGAGCTCATCGATCAGGCCCTGGAGCCCCGCGATCTTCTCCGCCTCGGGCGACGGCGCCGCCGCCGGCTTGGCCCCCACGACCGCCGGCTTGGCCCCCGCGCCGCCGCTCCCCCGCACCGCATCGCCGACTTTCACCGCCGTCACCGCGTCTTCCACCGCCTTCGCGAATCGTTCCTGAGGTCGAGGAGGCGGTTTGGGCGATACGTAACTGGCGTAATCGTCCATGTCGGGTGGTAAGTTGCCGCGTTTGCTCGCGCTCGGCGGTGCGCTCGCGGGACCCGCCGGTACCGACAGGAACGAATCGCGTCCTCTCTCCTCCGCGCCCGCGTCGGTCTCCGACGATCTCGGCTCGACCAAGCCTTTCTCCTTCACCCTCTGGTACACGCCCCGCAGGCTCCCCGGGTGCGACTTACGCACGCTCGCGGGGGGCGGCGTGGGCTTGGTAGGTGTCGACAGCGTCGCCCCGAGCTCGGCGTTTTTGGCCGGCGACTCCAACGCGATGTAAGTGGACGCCACCGTGGAATTCGGGTCCACGTTCGGCGTCGGCAACCGGAGGGTCTGATCCGCGAGCTCCATCAGGAACTTCGTGGACTCCACCTCCCCTTTGCTCGCCGCCTTGTCGCTGGCGAGGCTCATGAGGAAGTTCGCCGTCTCCTCGACCGAGGCGTTGCGCTGCTTCCGATTCGGCGAGTCCTGCGGCATCACCATCACCGGGAGCATCTGCACCGAGCCGTCGCGCATCTGTATCGGGACCTCCATCGTCTGACCGGGCATCGGATCGATCGCCGGCGCGTCGACGGACCGCATCGTCGACGTCGGCGTCATCATCAACGCCGTCGGCGTGACCGGCTCGCCGACCTCCGTGGGCGCCGAGCCGAACGTGGAGTCGGGCGAGTACGCGTATCCCGTGAAGGATGACCTCGGGGTGCCGCTCGCCGACGGCGTCCGGATGACCCCGCGCCTGACGCTCTCCACGCGCGCGAGGAGCTTCTGGACCTCCGCGTTCTGCCTCTCCGATTCCTGGCGTCTCTGTTCCCGCTCCTCCGCCCGCTTTTGCCTCGCGAGCTCCCGTTCGTGGGCCCGTTTGGACGCGGCTCTCTGCTTACGCACCGGCCCAATCGGGCGTCCCCGCCACCTCGCCATCCTGTACCGGACCAGCGCGCCTCGCCAGAAGCGTTGGATCTGCCATATGGCGACCCACTTGTCCATCGCCCTCTCTCGCGCCAATGCCCCGCGCCACATCTTTTGGATCGTCACCGCCGCCTGCCACCGCACGTAGCTATCGCGCCCCGGCCGAGAGATAATCTCGGGGGCGCGACCAGGCCGAGACATCCGGTCGCGAGCCTGCCTCAGCAAGGTCTCGCCCTCGTGCAGCGAGGCGTACTGACCCTGGACGCTCTCCGGACGATCGTGGTGGAACAAATAATCATCCCCACGATACAGGTCATCCTGTCGGCCATAGTCGAGCAGACTCATAGTTCCGCCGAGACTGAATCGTCAAGCGACACCCCAAAATCGGTCAATGGGAAACAAGCCGCCCGCCGCAGTATCGCGGAGGAACGGTGGCGCCGCCTGGATGTCCTCGCCGAACTATGCGCTGACACGGACCTCCGCCGTCTCGTTCGCCGTCGGCCCTTCCCCTCCAGAGCGCGCGCGCTCTCCGCTATGCTCTCCCGGCATAATTACGATTGTCATGAGGCGGTTGAACGCTGATCTCCAGCAGTCCAGCCTGCTTTGGGCTCACGTGTGTTATTTTTGTACTCGTGGGTGCTACGTCGTCTACTGCTTCAGTCGGTACTTGGTTCCCTTCATCGGGGGCACGAAAGGTTTACGCGCCGGCCCGACGGGCACTCGCCGGTGCTGCGTCGGCACCAGCGGCACCCTCGGCGCCGTGGCCGCAACCTCCACCCGCCGCCTCTTCACCGCCTCGCCGCGGCCGCCGCCCCGCGCGACGTCCTCCTCCCCCTCAGCCGCCGCCCTCGCGTCGTCCATCTTCCGTTCCGCGGCGCGGTCCGCGGTCCTGTCCGCCGCCGCCGCCGCGCGACGGACCGCCTCGGGGTCGGCGCACACGTCGCACATCTCCTCACCCCCGCCGCATCCACCCGCGGATCTCTTCTCGCCGAAGTGCCCCAGCAGAACCGCCCGCCGGCACGTCCCGACCCCCCGAGCGTACGCGTCGACCGCGCCGCAGTTACCGCGATCCACCTTCCTGAGCTCGTCCAGCTCGTCCGAACTGCAGTACAGGACGCATCGCGCGGGCAAAGAGTCCCGCCCCGCCCTGCCGCTCTCTTGGTACAGGCCCTCCAAGGTTGAAGGCGGGCCCCAGTGCGCGACGAAACGAACATCCGGCTTGTCCACGCCCATCCCAAACGCGACGGTGGCCACGACGCAGTGCAAGTCACCCTCCCGCCAGTTCCCCTGGGTCCTCGCCAGCGCCTCCTTGTCACGTCCCGCGTGGTACACCTCGCAGTCGAGCTCCAGATCCTGAAGCGCCGCCGCGAGTCGTTCGCACTCGTGACGGGTCCGGGCGTAAACCACGCCGACGGACCCGGGATCTCGTTCCTTGGTCTCCTTCGCCATCGCCGCGAGGTGCGCCAGCGCGACAGCCTCGGTACCGACGTCGTCCCCGGCCTCGGTACCGACGTCGTCCCCGGCCTCGGTGCCGACGTCGTCCCCGTGTCGCATGCTCTCGCGACGTATGACCTCGTACCGCAGGTTGGGTCGGTTGAGGGAAGCCGCGACGAAGACGGGATCTTTCAACCCGAGCGATTCGACAATCTGGTCCTTGACCCTCGGCGTGGCCGTCGCGGTGAGCGCCTGGAAGGGCACGCCGGGTGCTACGTCGTCCCTGAAGTCCTTCAGCGCGAGGTACGAGGGCCTGAAGTCGTGGCCCCAGCTGGCCACGCAGTGCGCCTCGTCGACGGCGATTGACGAAAGGCACCCGTTTGTCGCGCAGACTCGCAGGGCGTCCTTGAGCCGTTGGGACCCGAGGCTCTCCGGGGTTGTGTACAGGAGCTTGATCCCCGGTCCACCATCGTGATAATCGATGCGAAGGTCGGCGTCGATCCTGTCCATCTTAGCCTTGTCCACGGTCCCGCACCACGCGGCGGCGTCGATGTCCAAGTCGTCGCAGCCGCGAAGCTGGTCTCGAAGGAGCGAGAGGAGGGGCGCCACGACGACGGTGACGCCAGGTGTGTCCTTCTCCGCTCTCCACATCGCCGGAAGCTGGTACACCATGCTCTTGCCGAAACCCGTCGGGAGCGTCGCGAGGCAATCGCGCTTCTGCTCCACCAACGCTCGGACGGCGTCCAGCTGTGCATCTCGCAGCGATGCTCTCGGTCCGATCCGGGCCTTGAGCAGCGCCTCCAGTTCTTCCCTGAGCCCGCTCATCTCTCTATTTCGTGCTGATACCCGTCGCGACCACGGCGTTGTGAGCGCCGAGCAGGATCGCTGTTCCGATGGCGCCGATGACTGGCCAACGGTACTGGGGATACGGCCTAGTAGGACGCAACAGGTGGGGGCGTTTATTTTAAGATCCGCGTGGTGCGAGGGAGCGCAGTTCGGGACTCACCTAAGGGCTATGCCGACCGCGGGGATGACGGGCGCGAGCGCGATGGGCCACAGGTTTGAGTAGTTTATCGCCTTCTTGTTCACCACCTCTCCGTTGGGTTGCATGCTGTGCGGTGCGGCGGTGAGTGTGGGCTGTGCACAAGTTTCAGTCCTCATTTTCAACGTGGTCGAGCAATTCTCCTGACTATTTGCTCATGTGTGACATATCTAAATACGAAATTTTAACCTTTAACACGTTGATTTGTGCAGTGATTACATACAAAAAGAAGAAGAGAGAGAGGTGAGAGAGCGAGGTAAAAGTTGAGCGGAAAAATGAGCAAAAGCCGCCCTTCCCTTCGAACCGTAGCCCTCTTTACAGCACGCAGCGTTGTTCGTAGCACGGTAGCAAGATGCCCGCGCACAACAACCAGCTCCCCAATGCGCACTTCAAGAAGGACTGGCAGGTGCGTCGACGTCGCGACGCGACTCCGTCCGCTCGCGGACGGAACAAACCCTAGCTAAATCTTCCCCGTGATGGAAATCGGACCGCGGAGAACGCCGTTGGGCGCCCCTCCGGCGCCGCCCACCGCCCCATGAACACGCGCTGACCTCTCCACTCGTCTCCTTTACCATCAGGGTAACGCCGGTGCCTGCCGCGTGAAGACCTGGTTCAACCAGGCTGGTCGCAAGAAGTCCCGTCGCATCGCGCGCGAGAAGAAGGCCAAGGCCATCTTCCCTCGCCCGACCGCCGGTGCCCTTCGCCCCGTCGTGCGCCCTCCCACCCAGAGGTACAACTTCAAGACCCGTCTCGGTCGTGGTTTCACCCTGGAGGAGCTCAAGGCTGCCGGCATCCCCAAGAAGCTCGCGCCCACCATCGGCATCGCCGTCGACCACCGTCGTCGCAACCGCTCCGAGGAGTCCCTTGCGGTAAGTTCTCGCGTCCAAGCGGCTTTTTCCCTGTGTGTGTAGTTGGAGAGAGATGGCGGATCGCCGCAGACGAAGGCGGGGTCCGCGTCGAGGGTTCGACGCGAAACGTGGCGCCGACGACGCGTCCGGGAGTTGTCTATGTGTCTGTGTGACTATCGAGACGCTTTAACGACGTCGTCACGGCTCGCGCGTCGCGTCGAGCCCGCGGATCCCGCCCGTCGAGCTCCGTCTTTCTTTAGGGTTTTCCAGACTGGGAAATAACCTTTTTTTTCATCATGCGCGCCGTGCTGACCCGCCGACCCCCTCACCTTCCCCTCAACAGCTCAACCTCAAGCGCCTCAAGGCGTACAAGGCTTCCCTCATCCTCTTCCCCCGCCGCACCGCCAAGCCCAAGGCTGGCGACTCCGACGCGGGCGAGCTCGCCATGGCTAAGCAGTTCAAGGGTGCGCTCATGCCCATCACCAAGGAGGACAAGCCCCTTGAGATGGTGAAGGTGACCGAGGAGATGAAGGCGTTCAAGGCCTACAACAAGCTTCGCGTGGAGCGCATGAACGTCTGGCAGGTCGGACCCCGCATCAAGCGGGCTGAGGAGGCGGTCAAGAAGGCTGAGGAGGAGGCCAAGACTGCCAAGATGAAGTAAAAACGGATCCGCCAGGAGGCGCGTCGGGCAGGGTGCCCGGCGCGTACCCGTTTAGCTGACTTTGGTGTTGGTCGGCGCCCGGGGTATTCTCGGACGTCGGCTCGGGGTTTGAATGCTGCCGGCAGTCTTAGCCGTCGGTTGTAATCGAAGAAGAAAACCATCTTCTAATGCGTCTCCGGTGTCCAATCACAATTTTTTTCCCACCTTTGCTACGCTCAACGTTCGACGCCGCCTACTTTGCTACGTTCGACGCGTGGAGTTTTTCCCACATCGCCCAGTCGCTCTCCCACATCGCCTGCCGGGCTTTGGTGCCGTACGGGGTCTCGAACGCGTACGTGCACCCGTCCACCCCGCCGGACACGGGCGGGTGAAACCAGTAGTTCAACGCCAGGTGGCAGCGCATCTCCCCTTCGCCCCTCGACGTCACCTCGTGGAACCAGCCCGCGGGGAGGTACAGGACCTCACCGGCGTGAACATCCGTCTCGACCCGCACGGTGGCGTGCGCCCTGGCGAACCGCGGGAACTCGTGCAGCCGATCGCGGTCCACCCGGCTGAAGCTGGGGGGATCCGCGTCATCCGCCTCTGGTGTTATTTCCCGCCTGGGCTCGTCATCGTCATCGTCATCGTCATCGTCATCTTCCAGGTCCGAGTCGATCACGTCGTCGAAGTCGTCGTGCCCCCCGAAGAAGGCGTCGCCGTCCCCATCCCCGTCGAAGCCGTCCCCATCCCCGCCGGCGCCGCCCCCATCCGCCGCCGCGTCCATCGCGTCATCCAGCGCCCTCTCCGCGTCCGCCACCCTGCCCGCCGCGCCCTCCTCCCCCGCCTCCATCGCCGCCTCAGCCGCCTCCAGCTGTGCCTCCGCGGCGCGCACCGCCCCGGACGCCACCCTCGCGGCGACGTCCCCGGCGTCGCCGTCCGCGCGGGTCATCCCCGATTCCTCGTAGTTGACGCGGCCGTTGCGGTGGACTCGACGCGGGGTACCGACGGTGTACATGGAACCAATCTCACAAGGTGCGTACAGCTCGAACGTCTTGGTACCTCGCATCAGCACGTACATGTTGTCGTGGTGGTCGTGGTGGAGCCCCGAGGAGGCGCCGGATGCGCCGGATGCGCCCATCCACACGTTGACGTTGGCCGGGATCAACTCGCCGGCGATGGGCGGCCTGAACGGCGGGCCTCCGTTGGCGTCGCCGAGGAGCCTGGACGCGGGCGGCGCGGCGACCTGCGGGCGTCCGTGTGCGTCCACCGCCGCGGGCGATGCGGTGAGGTAGCACGTCTCGTCGCCGCGTCGGAAGCGCTCGACGAAGTCCTTGAACCTCATCATCTCGTATTTGCCAACCCCGTACGCGCCGCCCGCCGCGCTGCGGGTCTCCACCCTGACCACATCGTCGCGCGCGGCGCACGTCGCCAGGGCATCGTCGGTCCATGCTTTTCTCGCCGCCTCCCAGCAGGTCCCGGCGAGCCCCCCGGTGAGCACCACCGGCCGTCGACGGGCGACGTATTGGTCGAAGAAGTCTCGGGGCGTGATGGAGCTCATCGCGACGCGAGCCACGGGATGGGGCGCCGGTCCCGCACCAGCCGGGGGCTTCCATCCGTCGTAATCATTCTGGCAGCTGTCATCATCTCCCAGACGTGGACGGGATACTTTCCCTAAACCCTCCTGGAGCCTCCTCTTGCCCATCGACCGAGGCTTCGTGCGACCGCCGACACTGTCAACACAGTACACTTTTTTGGTGACAAAGTCTGTGTTGAGTCACAGTCCAAGATCATTTGAATACCGCGCGCAGGCCTTGCGGACGGCAGGAGGCTAGGGTATCGTCAGACGCGAGCGCGCGTTTGCATACTCCGCAGGGATCCTACGCGGAGCCAGGATCGCGTCGCGTCGAGGAGGCGACGTCGGGAAGGGCGATCGACGGACCGGGCCCAGTTTGAGTCGGCAACTGGGCAAATCCAACACGTGAGAGGATGCCGCTCGATTGGCCGGACCAGGCGCGGTTCATCGAGGTGCTCCGCAACCTCCGCGGCGCGTCCAAGTCTAAGCTCGATGAGCTCGTGACGTTGGCGCGCAAGGATGCGAGGAAGTACTACAAGCACTCGGTCGCCATCCTGGTGAAGCAGATCCAGGTCAAGAAGCCGAGGCAGCGGGTGCCGGTGCTCTACGCGATCAATTCGCTGTGCGTGGGCGGGGACGACGACGAGGTCCGGAAACTGTTCGCATCCCGCTTCTCCCGGGATATCCTGAAGTGCGTCGAGGCGGCGCTCAAGTGCCCGCCGCAGCACCTCGCCGGCCTGAGGCGGTGCCTGGCCAAGTGGAGGAGACGAAAGGCGTTTGAGCAACAAGTGGTCGCCGCGGCCCTCGCGCTCGCGGACCGGTACGAGGGCTGGGACCCGTCACTCATCGACGGTTCAGGGGATAAGGACACCGATAATGACACCGATAACGACGTGGACGACTACGCGCCGTCGTCCGACGAGAACTCCGACGACGAGAACGTGGACACGGACGGCGTCGATCGGTCGGATGAAAACGCGAAGATGGACGGAGGAGAAGGCGGACCCGACGGTGACGACGACGACTCCGAGCAGACGCACGCGGTGCCCGCGAAGGTGCCGGAGGTGAAGAAGGTTCGCGCGTGGGGCGCGGCGCCGAAGAGGCCCGAGCCGGAGAAGCCCGCGGGGGTGGACAGCGCGCCGGTCGGCGGGGGAACAAAGGCGACTGAGACCGAGGCCGCAGCGTGGAACCCACCGCCTCCGAGTGAGGCCATCGCGATGAACCCGGCTTCTAATCCGCCGCCGCCCAGGGGACCCAGGGACGCGCCCGGGCCGTCCAACGCGCCGCCTGTGCGCGTGGCGTCCAACTCGTCCCCGCCCAGGCAGCGTTCCCCGCCTGAGTCGAACACGGACGCTCGTGGGAGGGGCGGCGGGGGCAAGGGAGCCGGCGCCAAAAAAGGCGGCGGGCGCGAGAGGGACCGGAGCAGGGACAGAGACCGGCGGCGGTCGAGGGATTCCGGGAATAAGCGGGAGCCCAAGGTGGAGTTCGACAAGTGGGGCGATCCCATACGGCGCCAAGGCTCACGCGAACGGTCGGCGGACGACGGGTACCGGGGTATAGACGAACCCAGGCGGAGGTCGCCGCCGGTTGCAACAAAGCCGGCTTCGCCGCGAAAGGTTCGGTCGCCGGCGAAGGCTCGAGGCGCTTCGCCGCCCAAGGTTCGGTCGCCGGTGCGCGCGCGGTCGCCGGATGCGGAGAGGCGCGGGGGCTCCAAGAAGCAGAGGAAGCAGAAGCAGCCGTTGCCGCCCTCGCCGGAGAAGAAACGCACGCCGCCTCGCTGAGAGCCCGGCCTATAGCTGCCCAGTCGGGAATATTATTCATTTTGAAATCGAGCCAATCGCATCTGAGCTTTTCCGTTATAGCCGGTTGGGATCTCTCCACTTCGCGCTGACACCGCCCCGCGGTGGGAGCATCTCGCGATGGCAAAGAATAGCCCCGGATGGTGAGCGTCCACCCTGTCCCGTCTACCTCGCTCCCGCGCTCGCGATATCGTTATCGAATCCTCCCGGCTTCGCCAGACGGGCCGGAACATAGGGGGACGAGCGAAGATACGGAGAAAAAAGGTGCCCTTTCCCGTTCCACCCGCTGACCTTCCCTTTCCCTCGCCCGTCCCATCTCCAGGTCGTATCCCAGCGACTCCTCCGACGGTGACGATACTCCCGGGCAGCAGAGCAAAGCTCGGGCGAAGGCGAAGCCCCCGGTTCAGCCTCAGCCCAAACCGAGATCTCATCTGGGTGACATGCGGACCGCGACGGACTCCGCCGGGAGTGACGGATCAGACTCCGAGTCCACGGGCACTCTCGACTCGCATTTCGCGAGGCTGGCGGGCAGCGGCGGCGGGCGTCCTCCCCTCGGCGGCCTCGCGTCGCGGGGTTTGGGCAGGAGCAACAGCAGGGACGTGCTGCTGGTGGCGAGGAACGCCAGGGAGCAGGCCAAGGAGAATGACTTTCTGCGAAGGAGGGTGAAGGAGCTGGAGGAGGAGTGCGGCGAGCACTACGAGAAGGTCCAGGCCACGCGCAAGAGCCAGGCCGAGACCAAGACGCGGGAGGGATCGTTACGCGGGGAGGCTGCGGCGCACGAGGCGGCCGCGGAGCAGCTCGCGCTTGAGCTCGAGCGCATGCGGGACATCGAGTCGCAGTCCGCCACCGAGGCCATGGCGCTGGTCCAAAAAACGAGTCGGCTTCAGAACGAGCTGGTTGACATGGCCAGGAAGGCGTCCATCGCCGAGGAGTTACTCGCGGGGGTACAGCAGGAGACGGACAGGGCTCTGGCCATCGCGGAGCGCGCCATGCTGCAGCTGAGGACCAACCTTGAGGAGAGGGGCGAGTGGGAGCGCATCCCGGAGGAAGTTTCCAGTTTGCTCGACGAGGCGACGGACGAGGCTGCTTTTTTGCGCGATGCGGTGGCGTCCGCGGCGTCGGAGGCGAACGTGAGGCGTGCGGAGGCTACGCGCGTGGACTCGGAGCACTCAAAGTCGGAGCTCGAGAAGGAATACGAGGCGGCGATGGCGGAGCTCAAGGAGCTCAGGGAGGAAAACGCGCTGATGCGAGCGGATCTCAGCGCGAACCACCACTACAACCAGGTGACCATGAACGAGGTCGGGTCGGACAGCGGCAGCGACACGAGCTCGCCGGGCCCGTCGCCCAACACCTCGCCGAGCACGAGGTTTGGAGAGGAGAGGACGAACTCGCCGGCGACTGCGAAGAAGGCGCCGAGGTCGCCCAAGCGGCCGGTGTGGGCCAGCCCGGCGCCCCGATCGTCCTTTGGCAAGCAGCTGCACGAGTCCAGGAGCAACCACTCGCTGCAAAAGGCTGGGTACGGGCTCACGTCGCCGTTGGCGAAGACGAAGAAGAAGGACGGCGGCATCACTCTCGCCTGAGACCACTACACTTTGTCACAAAACTAGTTTACGCGTCGACGGGATACCCGGCTCGCTTTAACATGCCCTCGAGGTACTCCCTCTTCGCTTCACCCGACGTGTCGTTGTCAGCCTTGACCCAGTCCCTGTACGACACCGTCACCACCTTCCAGCCCCACGAGCTGAGCAGCTGGTTACGCAGGATCGTACCCCCGAGGGGCCTGAGCACCGACCCGAACCCGAACCGATCCTTCTCGAGCGCGTTCGTCTCGCCGCCGCCGCCGCCGCCGAACCAATCCTCCAGCTCCTCGCCCGCGTCCGACGCCGCCGCGGGCTCCACGCTGAAGTGGTACGGCCCGTCCACCTCCACGACGATCTTCGTCTTGCCCTTGACGACGAAATCCGGTCGAATCAAACCGCCGCGCACGAGCTTCTCGGACTCGTACGGGACGCCCATCTCGTCCAGGGTGGCGCCCACAGCCTTCTGCAGCTTGCTCACGGTCGGGCCCTTGCCCTTGGTGGCCCTCCACGATGACTCCGCGGAGACCGCGAGGTGCTCCCAGTTGCCTTTGAGCTCCGCGAACAGCGACGGCGAGTGCATCTCCACCGCCAGTATGGCCATGTAGATGGCGGAGAGGCCCTCGGGGGAAACCGAAGTCGCGCCCAGCGACGCGAGGTGCTTGCTCATCTGCCTCAGCACGCGCTCCCTGGCGCGAATATCAAGCGCGTTCACCACCGGCACGTCGTCGTCCCTCGGCTGGGTCATGATCACGGCCGCGGACCAGAAACCCAGGGACAGGTCCTGGGGATAGAACTCGTCGGCTCGCGACAACTCGAGCTCGTCGCCGAACCGGTCCATCACCGCGAAGGGCGGCGGAAGCGCCAGGGTGGCGTACGCCCACAGCGTCAGCGCGATGGGCGTGCCGCTGAACCGCGAGGGGCAGTCGACGATCCGCGATTGGAACCCGCGCAGGGCGTCCTCGCTCGGCCGGTACTTGAGCACGGCCGTCGCCCACAGGTACTGGGTGACCTCGTCGGGGGCGAGGTGATCCGTCTTCGGGCGCATCGCTTTCTCAAACCTCGCCATGGCGTCGGCGCCCGGATCGTACCCGCACCGCGTGAACGCCCACAGCACCATCAGCAGCTCCTTCGGCTTGAACTCACCGAGCCTGTCCTTGAAGTGGAGTTGTATCAGCGGGAGGACGTTCGTGGCGCCCGGGAGCTGAAGCGCGGCGTACGCGTAGACGGTGTTTGCGAGCACCTGCGAGTCGAACCTCGACATCTTCTCAATCACCGCCTCCTCAAAGTCCGCCTGGAACCGATCCCCTGGGGTGTGGTTCAGCTTGGCGAAGGCCCAAAGTAGGTTGGCGAAGTCCAGCGGGGTGAAATCCTTGATCCTGACCACCGCCGCAGCCTCCACGGGCTCCAGCGCGGCCACCTTGCTCGGGGGGCGTTGATTCGCCCTCGCAACCTCCACCACGTCGCCGTCCAGCTCGAACCTAGTCTCGTACCGCGTTGGCTTGGCGGTCAAGGTGGCGATCGCCCAGGCACTCAACGCCATGTCCCCAGAGGAGAACTCATGCGCCCTGGCGGAGAACTCATCCACGAAGACGTCGAGTAAGTCCTGTCGCACCAACGCCTTGCCGCTGACGCCCGGCGCTAAGAGCCTGGCCAGCGCGCTGAACCCCTCGTCGCCAGAGTCGTCCAGGGAGCTGACGGGTAACCCGGGTAGATCGCCGATGTTCACACCGTCCGCTTGTTGTTTGGCGTGAACCTTGGCGAGGCCCCACATGAGGTTGGCGATTTCGTTGGGCTTGAAGTTGTTCAAACCCGCGCGAGTCACGCTCTCCTCGGCGACGGCGGCGAGGAGCGGCGCCACCCTCTCCACCCGCCCATAGGCGCTCGCCACCATGGACAGCTCCTGCGGCTTGAGCAGACGCAGCTGCCGCCCGCACTGCGCTTCGAACAACCCGCGGAGCTCCAGCCCCGGTTCGTCCCCGAGCCGGGTCAGCGCCCAGAACATCATGGTGAGCTCGTAAGGCTTGAACCCCGGCGACGCGTCGGCGTCGTTAAGCCGTCCCCGTCCCCGATCCCTCCGTTGCCCGTATCCCCGCTTGGAATCCCGGCCGCCCGTCTTGGACGCGAACCTGCAGTGTTTCACCGCCGCGGCTTCGAGCGCGTCGCGCAGCCGCGGCGACGCGCGGTGCTCGAGCGCCGCGAACCCCCACAGCACGTTGGCCACTCCCTGCGGCTCGAGTTCATCCGCGACGTCCAGGAGCTTGAGCTCTAGTGACGTCCAGAACGAGGCGTCCGGGTCGCGTCCCGTTCGACCGAGCGCCCACGTCAGCGAGGATACCGCCCACGACGACATCTCCGGTAAGAGCGACTGGGCTTTGCGCTCCAGCCCGAGGTACCACTCGACGCCGTCCAGGGTGCCCCTCTCCCATTCTCTCACCGACCTGCCGAGTCGGCTGTAGGCGGTGGCGACGTTGATGGCGTTGAACGCCTCGGCGTTGCCGTTCTTCTCGACCACGAGCTTGATGTCGTCGATCTTGGTCGCCTTGGAGAGGTCCTGGTTGACGCCGATGCGCTTGGCAATCTCGGCGCTCATGTTTGGATCTCCCTCGCGTCCCCGGCCCCTTCCCCGTCCGCCCCGTCCCCCTCGACCGCCTCGAGCGCCGCGGCCTCGACCGCCGCGGCCGCGGGTAGCCGCCCCGCGACCGCCTCGATCGTCCCTGCCGCGTCCCCCGGTCCTTTCCTCGGCCGCATCGCTGGTGGATGCGGGACTCGGCGGGGAGGATGCGGAAGGCGGGCGGCCCTCCCTCGGGGGCAATGTTCGTCTCGGAGGGCGTGTGCCCTTCTGAGGCGGGGTCTCACCCGCGCCCGCGGCGCGAGGGATCGTCGCCCGATCCGCCCGTGGGCGACGATGAGGGACCGGAGAGATCCTCATCGCCGCCAGTTGTGCGCACGTCGCCATCATCGCGCAGCCCCGCCGCCGCCGTCTAACAATGGCTGCGAGAAAAACGCGTCGCGTCTCTCAGGAGAGTCGCCTCGGTTCTTGCTTGACGAGAGCGGTTAAATTTTGGGCGCGAAACAGATCTGCGCGGGCGCCCACAACACGCGGCGATGGACAACCTAACCCATCTGCAGAGCCCGGAGGATACCAATGGGACCCTCAGCCCCCCGTTGAGCCCAAAATCGACCCCGGGTCCCTTCTCCCCCGGGTCGAACGGGGGCACGCCGGCCACGTCCCAGCCCAACACCCCCAGTAAGATCGGTAAGACAAATCTCTCAGATCCACGACGACACCGACCCGTCAAGCAGAGACCGCGGACGACCCATTCGCTGACCAGACGCCACGATATCCCATCACCTCGTATCCACAGGCGGCGCGGTCAAATCCAGCGGGTGGAAGAACCTGAAGCCCTACCCACTGGAACGGAAGTGGAACGAGCAGCTGCCGCTGGGCCCAAAGGATCGGCACCGGCACGGGACTCTGCCGAACGGCATGCGATACTACGTGCAGAAGACGCACAAGCCCAAGGACAGGGCCGCGCTCGCCCTGGCCGTCGACGTCGGGTCCATCGCGGAGACCGAGGAGGAGCGAGGCGTGGCCCACCTCGTGGAACACCTCGCCTTCAGGGCCACCGAGTCGAACGACAACTTCGCCATCGTCAAATTCCTCGAATCCATCGGAGCCGAATTCGGAGCCTGCCAGAACGCGTACACCTCCATGGACGAGACCGTGTACGAGCTCTTGGTTCCAATCGATAAACCGAACGTCCTGGAACAGTCCTTGGACGTCTTCGCCGAGTTTGCGACGAAGGTTCGCATCAGCGACGCCGACGTCAACGATGAGCGCGGCGCGGTGATGGAGGAGCTTCGCATGGGCCGCGACGCCCGGGGCCGAGCCTCCGAGGCGTACTGGAAGATGCTCATGGCCGGGTCGCTGTACGCCACGCGTTTGCCCATCGGCCTGGAGAAGGTGATTCGGGAAGGTGACCCCGAGGTGTTTAGGAGGTTTTACAAGAAGTGGTACAGGCCCGAGCGCATGGCTTTGGTCTGCGCCGGCGACTTTGACAACCTCGGCGCGGTGGAGAAGCTCATCAAACAGGCGTTCGCCAAGTGCGTTCCATCGGAGGGTCAACCCAAGGCTAACCCAATCGTGGACCGTCCCCTCATCGCGCCGCACGTGGAGCCCAGGATCACGTGCATGGTGGACAGGGAGGCGACCAAGACGTCTGTGACGGTGACGTTCAAGTACGAGGCTTCCGAGTGCGCCACCCCGTCGGGTTTCTTCACCAAGACGATCGAGGACTCATTCAAGCTGGCGCTGGACAACAGGCTGTACAAGATCATGCGCCGGGCTGATCCCCCGTTCTTCTCCGCGGCGTGCTCCATCGAGGAGGCGACCAGGACCACGACGATCTTCAGCCTGCAAATCGTCTGCGAGGAGGGCAAGGCGAGAACGGGCCTCGAGGCGGGCCTGCGCGAGATCACCCGCGCCAGGCTGCACGGCTTCAGCGAGCAGGAGTTGCGCATCGCGAGCGCTAAGCAGCTCGCGGACGCGGAGCAGCTCTTCATCGAGCGCGATCAGACCTACTGCACCTCCCTCAGGGATGAGCTCGTCGGTCACTTCCTCAGGGGCGAATTCGTCGTCGGCGCCGAGGAGGAGGCGCGAATCACCCGCGCCTGCGTCGAGCGCGTCAAGACGTCCGACCTGAAAGAGTTCGCCAAGCGGCTCAACGTCAACAACTCGTGCGTCATTCGTGCCATGGAGGGACGGGCGCGGACCACGGAGAAGGACATCTCGGGCGCCATAGACAAGGTGCAACGCGAGGAACACGCGGGCGACGTCACCGAGAACGAGATGTTCAACGTCCCGGAGCGGCTCATCGAGGAGGAATCCCTCCCGCCGGCTGGGAAGCTCGAGGGCGAACGTAAGTTCCCAAAGCTGGGTTTCAAGCTCGTGCAGCTGTCCAACGGCATGCAGGTGGCGATGAAGCAGACGGACTTTTTGGACGACCAGGTGCTGGTGCGGTGCTTCGCGCGGGGCGGCTTGAGCGAGGTTGAGCAGAAGGACTACCTCGACGCGCTCTACGCGAACACGATCGCGTCCGAGCTCGGCAGCTACGGCGTCAAGCCCGAGGTCCTCGCGGACATACTCGCGGGTAAGCGGTGCGACGTCGCGGCCAAGACTGGCACCTACTACCGCAAGGTTGACGGCGAGGCGAGCCCCACGGATATCGAGAGCACCCTGCAGCTCATCCACATGCTCTTCACCTCGGACGTGAAGGACATGCTCGTGCCCGAGGAGCTCGAGGCTGTGCTTCGCATGCAGGAGGAAGCCATCCGCAACCGAAGCAGGGACCCGGTGTCCATCTACAACCAAACCATACGGCACCTGGTGTACGGTAAATCGTTCCAGAGCCGGCCGCTACGGGTCAAGGACGTCCGCAGGATGAAACCCGCCAAGGCTTGCGAGCACTTCAACGACAGCTTTCGCGATCCCTCCGAGTTTACCATGATGCTCGTCGGCGCCTTTGACGAAAAGAGGGTCCGTCCCATGATCGAGAAGTACCTCGGGTCGATCCAGCCGCTGCCAACGCCCAAGGGCAGGACGCCGCGGGTCACCCCGGCGCCGTTTAAGTTCCCCCGCGGTGTCGTCAACAAGGACCTGCGGGTGCGCATGGTGGAGCCCATGGCGCAGGCTTCCATCACGTTCCCGGTGAACATCCCGAACCCCGACTACGACCACAAGAGCGGCCAGGCCACCCCTAGTCTCGAAGGGTCCATAGGGCTGACCCGCGAGAAGCTCACGTGCGTCTTCGCGTCCAGCATCATCGAGCGCAGGTTGCTGGCGCTGCTCCGGTTTAAGTTTGGCGAGATTTACACCTGCGCGGCGTCCACCAGTTTCGCGTACCAGGACCCGCAGGCGCGCGGGCCGTACTTCCGCGGCGATATCATGATCAACTTCAGCTGCGACCCGGGCGCGGGGCACCGCCTGGCGCAGCTCGCCATGGAGGACGTGGGCGCTATGCAGCGCGAGGGACCGACGTTAGAGGAGGTGACCACCGCCGTCGAGGTGGAGACGCGAGCGCTGGAGGTTCGGGTGCAGGAGAACGCGTACTGGCGCGAGTACTTCGAGGCGTTGCACAACAGCAGGCTGTCGCCCTTACTGGACGGCGATTTGGACGCGCTGTACCAGGTGAGCGAGCAGACGCGGAAGGAGCTGATGGAGGGGCTGACGCCGGAGATGGTGAGGGAGCACTTGCTTCGGTGCGTGAACCTGAAGAACCGGGTCGTGGTGGTGCTCCGGCCGCGGCGGCCGCTGTGGCAGAGGCTGCTGCTGCCCTCGCCGATGTCGGCGGAGGGATGGGCGGTGATCGCGGGGTACGCGGGACTCACCGTGGCGGCGGTGTCCCTCTACGATCGATACTACGCCTCTAAGAAGGAGTAAGAGTTAGAGTTTGTCGTCATCACAACACAAAGGCTTCACGCATGATCACCGGCCCGACTCGTTGGCTTCCGCCTGAGCGACTCCGACAGCATGCGCTCTTTGAGGTCCTCCTCGCCCTTTACCTCCACGTACCTGTCCATCTCCCGTCTGTAAGCCTTCGTCTTCTTCTCCATCGCGGCCTTCTCCTCGGTCCATCGACGCGCGAGCGCATCCCTCTCGGCTTTCCAAGCGCGGAGCTCCTTTCGCTTCTTTAAGGTCCAACTCTCGTTCGACGCCCTCTTGGCGGTCTCTTTCGCGCTCCGCCGCTTGAGCTCGACGCCTTTCCAGTACCTGAATTCCGTCGGGTCGGTGCCGCTGTAGCTCTCGAGCAGGCCCCTGGCCATCTTCGGTCGCGAGAGAGCGTCGAGCGCGGACTTGCGATGCTTGGGCTGGACGTTTTTGGCCGCCTCATCCTCGCGAGCTCCGGCGACGGGGTCCTTCTTCTTCGGGCCTTTTGGAGCTTTGAGAACAGCCTCGACGCCTTCATCGTGGACGCGATCGCAGAGGGCATCGGATATGCCAAACTTGCGAAGCCTCGCGGTGAGCTCGTCTCGATCGGGGCGTTGGTTCGCAGCCATCTTTGGAGAAACGCTTTTGGCTCACACGTGTGAAGTCGCCCGGCTCATCACTTTTGAACCACTTCGAGTGCACGCGAGGGTGGCCCTGGTATTCGGACGTCATGGGGGGCGGATCCTCCCGCCTGAGGGAGATGCTCACCGAGGAGATGAACAGGGTGCGGACGGTGGAGCGCAAGCCCGGCGAGTCCCCCGCGCTGAAGCTCACCGAGGTTCTCAACTACACCGCGCCCGGCGAACTGGACCAATACCTGGAGATCAATCACCCGGCGGTGCTCTGGGTGCTCGACGCGGACAAGGACGGGATGTTCGGCGAGGAGGACATACACTCGTTCGCGTGGATGATGGGAGAGTACACCAAGGATTGGGAGCAGTACCAGGTGAGAGCCGATACCCGCCCACTCGTTCGAGATCCGCCAAACCCCTGACAAATAATCAAGTTGTTAACCAACCCGCGTCCCCTACCCGCGCAGTGGAGAGACCAGATCAAGGGATTCTGCTACATGCAGCTCTACGACAGGATCTTAAGTAACGACGGGAAGGGCGGTGACTCGGTGCAGAACGCGACGATGGCCCCGCAGTGGCTGAAGGACCTCGAGGCGACGAGGCCGCCGGCGCCGGACGATCCGAGCAATCCCGCGGCCGGGCTGGGCGTGCCCGCGTTCCAGAAGTGGGTGGAGATGGTCATCGAGGAGAACGCCCCGCGGACGTTCGACCACGACGACTTCCCCGGGACGGTGTTCGTGGAACGGGACACGGTGCACGACCTGTACACGATGTTCCAGGTGAACATGACGTGGGGAACGTTTGGTAAACGAAACTTTCAGGACTTTTTGTGTTGGCTGCAGGACGACGGCGAGGCGAAGGGCTTGATGCCCCTGGACGACGACGAGCTGGACGATTTCGTGCCGATGGAGACCATACGGGACATGGTGGAGGACATCATGAGGGGGTACAGGTGCATCAACATCCACGTGAACACCGAATAGCGATAGCGAAGCATTTAAATCAGAAGCTGCTTCCAGACCAAAGTGCTTGAATCGAATTTTCCCACCCGCGCCGCGCCAAAGAGTGGGGCGACGGAAGGATGTCGGACTCTGAACGCGGGTTCGATGCGGACATCGAGGGTGTGCTGGATACGTCGGATGAGATGACTGTGGGCGAGCAGCTCAGCCGACGACGCGCGAACCGCGATAAGCGCTCAATCTCGAAGCGACACGGCCCGTCCAGGCTCGGCGTGGGCACACCGGGCGGGTCGAGAGACGGGTCGGGGTCGCACCGCTCGCGCCGGGCGTCCGTCGCGGCGGATGTCGAGATGGGGGGTTCCGACGACGGTAGATCCAGAGGGGCTGGATCGGGGGTGAAAGAGCGGAGGAGACGGGCGCGCAGGCACAGCTCGCCGGGGTTCACCCTGAACGACGCGGTGGACGATCTCACCAAGCGCGACAGGCTGGCGCGCAGGATGGAGGCGATGCGTCGACTGCCGAGGGCCTCGAGGTACGCCCAGCAGCAGATAGAGATCATCATGAAGGCACTGGCGATCCTGGACAGGGAACCGCCCATGCGAACCTCCAACGAGAACGACGAACTTAGCCAGCTGCTCGCCCAGGTCACGCTATAACGAGCAGTCGGATCGGATCGGCGGTTGAATCATTAGCGCGAAGACCCTTAGACGACGGCGCATCGACGCGGAGTTGACAATCACACGTAGTAGCACAATACGATAATAAGGTTGACGACGCTCACTAGTTGACGTCGTATCTATCCACGCACGCCGCCAAAATCTCCTTCTTCCGGGCGCGGTACTGGATGGCGATCCTCTCTCGGCCGCTGACTCCGCCGTTCAACGCCTCCCGGTCCTCCTCGAGCGTGGTCCCCATGCTGCCCAGCTTCGCCTTGCACGCCGCCGCGAGGGCGGTGCACGCCGCCTTCTCCGGCGCGCCCCCGCCCAGCTTCATCCCCTCCGTCGTTCCCCCGGCCGCGGCCCACTCCTCCGGCGTCGCCAGCATGCATCGAAGCGCCCACGTGAGGTTAGAGTCAGCCTCGCCGTTCGCCTTGATGACCCCCATGGACACGTACGTCTCGAGCCTGGCGTCGCGCACGGCTTTCGCCCTGTCCGGGGCCGCGCCCGCCGCCTTCTTCATGGGCTCGTGGTTCGCCTGGAGCCACGAGAGTAGGCCCTCGTATACGCACGTGTCTTGAGGGTTACCCGGGTCGACGAATCCGTAGCGCACCGCGAGCTCGTCGTTGCCCAGTAGCCCGTAGGAGATGAAAACCTCCTCGTTCTGCGCGTACGTCGCCGGGGACCGTAGCCTGAAGGAATCGGAGGAGAACTCGAATTCCGTCTTGGGCATCGTCTTGTGGTTGAAGCCGTCGATGAAGGGCATGAGGACGTAAGCGAGCTTGGGTCCGCCTTCCTGACCCTCCGCGGGCTCCTCCCCGTTCGCGTCGAAGATGACGAGCGTGAGCATGGCGAAGACCGCGAGCCACCTGCCCTCGGCGGTCTGCGATGTGAGGAAAGCCGCGAAGGCTGTCCCGGCGGCGAGCGCGCGGGGCAGTAAGTTCGCCCGGGTCTTATCGTTGTCGCTGAGCCGGCCGGAGAAGACCCGCGACCGGACCATGTTGAGCGCCCACGCCATCCGCTCGGGGGTGACGGACTTCAGCGTACCACTGGAGTGACGCCGCAGGAGATCCATGGCATCGTCGTTCTCTTTCTGTTGCATCGTCGCCGCGCGCACCGCGGGAGGGTACTGGAGCCGCTTGAGCTCCTCGTCGGTCCACTCGGAGAGGAGGTCGAAATCCTTGGGGAGCTGGGAGATGTACAGGTAAAAGTCGGAGTCGGTGCCCTTGTCCACCTCGTGAAGTAAGTTGAGAGCGACGCGGATGGCCCACTTGTTCTTCTCCATGAGCTTGGCCCAGAGCTCGTTGGTGCAAAAGTCGGGGAACGGGAGCTCGGCGTCGTCGGCGAGCACGAGGCACGATTCCCTCGGCAGCTCGCAGAGCACGTCGCCCTCGCCCACCCGACCCATCGCCTTCACGCCGCGGTACCGCATCACGGTGTCGTCCACGTCGCCGAAGAACGCCACCTCGACGTTCTTGGCCTGGACCCCGCGCTCCTTCCTCCACTTGGCGTACTCCAGCTGCTGTCCGTCCACCGCGGAGGCCGCCATGGCGACGGTTTGCGAAACCCTGCGATTGCGTTCGGTAGGGTTGGGCATGCGCGGGGTGGAGAGACGCACGATCGCCCGTGACGAACGCGCGGGCGATACCGGGGGTGCCCCTCGGCGCACCACGCCGCCGGGCATCATCGCGAGAGCGGCCATGACCGTGCGGTCGTGCCCGATCGAGTGCCCGAATCCGGATAGCTAAAAGTGCACTAAAAGTTGGACGACAGCGAGCACGGACTGGACGTTTCATTTCCTGCGCGATGCGACTACAATCGACTTTCCTAAACGCTCAGAACGCGCCCAACGCCGCCGCCGGCGCGTCCCCGCCCCCCTCGGACTTCACCCTGCCGAACACCGGCTGGAACCGTCGCGCGGGTCCGACGCCCGGGTCCCGCAACACCCGCAACCCGTGTGCCAACGTCCCCGACCCATCCGTCGAGGGA
>Ga0209631_10001633_pt1 | contig 28453 bp, 25 predicted proteins | sample COG_08_FD_184752 | JGI IMG/M metagenome (GOLD analysis project Ga0209631, IMG submission 184752) | Pelagic Microbial community sample from North Sea - COGITO 998_met_08 (SPAdes) (version 2) | ecosystem: Environmental > Aquatic > Marine > Neritic zone/Coastal water | place: Helgoland, sampling... | reverse complement strand
TCATCAGCACCAGCACCACCCGTAGCACAAGTATCATCAGCACCAGCACCACCCGTAGCACAAGTATCATCAGCACCAGCACCACCCGTAGCACAAGTATCATCAGCACCAGCACCACCAGTAGCACAAGTATCATTATTAGCACCACTATCAGCACCACCCGTCGTATCCGTATCAGTACCACCAGTACCCGTCGCACCCATCGACCCATCCGTTTCAGGTCAAGTCGCATTGCCCAGTGGTTTAAAAACAATGATACAGGAACATGTCGGGCAATATTGGAATAAGTATAAAGGTCTACCTTTAGTCGAACAAAAACGTCAAGCAACTACTTTTGTGAACAAATTAACACCTGATAGAACTATACAAAAGGGACTGGTTTTATTTTTTATATCATGTATAACTATATATTCTATATTTAAATATAGAAATAGAAATAGAAACCGTACCGACGACGATGTTGATGACGATGATATTGATATTGACGAGGATGTCCCCACTGTTAAAAAATCGAAATCTAAATCATTGAATAAGAAATCTAAAAAAAAAAAATCAAAAAATAGTGGAAAACATATACCGTAAATTTTAGTAAAAATTTAGTGTCCGTGTTAGTACTAGGGCCTGCAGGCCCTAGTACTAACACACTAACACGGGAGCTGAATATAGGTTAGGTATAGGACAATCTGTTTTTTTTTCACGTTGCACTGATTTTTTAGAACGTTTTATTCGGTATATATGCAATTTCTGCAAATCCATTTGGACGAGTAATCATCTGTGGATGTATAATATTTGCTAATCGAAGCATGTCTTCTAATACACACCGTTTTAATTTATAATCTTTTTTATTTATAGGAGTCATCGCGGGGCCTTTATTGAATTCTAAAACATATGGTTCAAGTTTGTCTGTTAAAATAATATCTACTCCGAATAATTGAAATCGAACATTTGTTCTTAAATGAGCTTGAGAACATAAAGCAGGTAAAGCCGCATACATAATTTTGGTCAATTTAGCGCATGTAGGTTTGAATATATCGTCGATAAATTTGATTCCGTGCTCATTCAAAAGTGTTGTTTGGAGGTCAACAAAATCAAGTGGAAAGGTATCATACATCTCTTTTTTAACATTAACACTTGTGATCTGTTCTTCAAAATTCATACTCGAGGGATTGTATACCTTATTCGTATACATGCACTTGCCGTTTCGATGAATATATGCTTTTTTCGTTCCATCGGTATCACAAAATACGAACATATACATTCTTAAATTTAATTTGTGGCCGTGTAAAAGGAACACGTTTGTATAATACTCTTGAAGAATTTTGTAACCACGATGATGACATTGTAATAATAAATCTAAATTATTGGTTAATAACAATCCATTTTTATTTTGTATATTTTTTTTGCAAATATATAGATTCAGTGGACTATATAATTCTAAAAACTCTTTTAAATGAGCTTTATTAGATAAAATAAATGTATTTGGCATTAAAATCTTACTTTCGGTTCGTCCGTATGCATCTAATAATAATTGCCAAATACTATTTTTACTTGCGATAATATCACACCCATCTACTGCATAAATAACTTTATTTTTCATACGAATTGTTCGTAATTCGCTTTCGACATTCGTGTAATTACATGGATAATATAATTCCCAATTATCAAAACTATTTTGTTGGATACCATTGTTTGTAAAAATATCATGAATAATACCTGTGATTTTATTTTTTGAACATCGTTTATAATTTATATATGTTTCTGTTTGAGAAGTTGTTGTTATTTGATTTGCACTTGTATAGGCAATAATAATTGAAAGCACAACTATACATATTAAAAACAGGATAGACATGGGTATATCTGTTAAATCATCTGATTCTGGATTCATTTAAAATAAAATTTTTATATTTAAGATAAATAAATACTTTTTTTACAAATTAAATGACATCTTTTTCATCTTTTTCAAGTTCATACAATTATAGTAGTAATCCGTTCGAAGAGAATGAAATGATTCAAAAATCTCAGAATATAAATGGCAAATCAGAATTTGAAATTCATAAAAAAATAAAAACTCCAAAAACATCATCTCAACTTCAAAGTGCTCATCTTTTTGCCTCATCTGAAGATAATAAATCATCTGGCTGGAATGTTACTACACACCGTAATACTACTTTACATGATTTTCCGAACCATCATACCCACGTAAATACAAAAGACGAATTACAAACATTATGGAATACAATTAGTAGTCATTTAAAAGACTCGAAATTTAAAAAACCAATAAAACCGACAACTAAAAAATTAAGTAAAAAATCTCCGACAACTAAAAAATTAAGTAAAAAATCTCCGACAACTAAAAAATCTACACCACATAAATCTTTACAAAAACCGAAATATGTTCGTACTGATGTTAAAAAAACAAAAAAAACATAACAAATAAATTATAATTTTGTCCATCTTTTTGATCCTTTAGCATCCGTATAAACTTTCCATGTATAAAGTGTATTGTTTAATTGAGTCTCCGTTATATAACCATTTTCAAAATCTTTTGCTTTTATAGTTGGACGACAGGATATATGATTTTTTTGAATCTTAATTTTACATAGTATATTCGTCGTTTCTGTCACGCCACTCGGATCTGTTGTTACTATTTTAAACCAATTTGTATTTGTTAACTTTGTCACATTTTTTTCATTCGTCTTTGAAGAAAATAATAGTGTTTCTTTAGTTTCAGTATCACAAATATACCACTGATCAATTATGTACACTAACTGATACTGTTGATTTTTGGATTTATAGTTTAAAATTGATTTGTCATGTAAATCATATGTATCAGAAACACTCATCGGATCTTCACAAACAATATGAACCCGACGGGGTATTGAGTGCGTTTTTTTAGATGTTAACTCTTTTAAATTAGATTTTTCAGGATTCGTCATATCAATTATTTCTATAACTGTATTTTCTTCAGCTGTAGTTGTATTTTCGTCGATTTTTGTTGTATTTGCTTCAGCTGTAGTTGTATTTTCGTCGATTTTTGGTGTATTTGCTTCAGCTGTAGTTGTATTTTCGTCGATTTTTGGTGTATTTGCTTCAGCTGTAGTTGTATTTTCGTCGATTTTTGGTGTATTTTCATCGATTTTTGTTGTATTTTCTTCTCCATCTGATAAAAATAATGTATAAATTTGTTGTAACATATCTAGTACACCAATATAATCGACGGTAACTGTCATTGAATATACAAGACAGGATATAGTTTCTTTATTCGGTTGATCGAATGCAAGTGTTTGTACAGCTGTCATTATTTGAGGATATGTATCTAGAAACTGTTCTCGAATAACAGGCATAAATATTTCAAAGCCAGGTGGAGGATCATGTATCATTTTAATGATTGCAATTTTATAATTTACAAATTCGAGAAGTTTATAATATCTTTTATGTTTTGGACAAGTATTAACTGCTTTTGTTGTAAAACCGGGTTCATTTTGTAATGGTTCATTTGTTAATATTGTTTGTAAATGTAAAAGAATAGATTGCAAACTTTGACAACTCGTCCATTGTTCGCCTTGCCATGTGTTAATAATTGACAAGCACACTTTACCTTTTTCATATAAATTCGGATTAAATCGAACACCCTTTTCTAATGTACAAAATAATACTTTTGGAGGAACGAATGGATATTTTGTTTCTGAAAAATGTAAATGGAACATATAATAGCCATATCTATATGGAGTTTCATCTGGGCCAATAATTAGTGCTCTAATAATAAATTCATTATTTTCATCTACATTAATAAATATTCCAGATTTATGTAGAGTTCCTCGTTGAACGACCCGTACTTCATGACGTAGTCTTTTTTTAGCAAGTTCCATTATATAATGAAAATTGTAAATATATATATATATATTTTTTAAAGAAGAAGTTTTTTATTTTTTATTTAATTTTTAAACATTATAAGGTGAAGGAGAGCTATTACATACGGCGGGCTGAACATTTGTATTAGTAGGTGGAGGACAACTGTCCAATTTAAGTGGATCTGGTAATGGAACCGGTTTGTATCTTACCATTTGACATGGTGGTAAGTGAACAAGTGTAGTATCAATTGTTTTACCGGGTGAACATGATGTACTGTTTGTTCGTATTTGATTTGGTTGATTACAATCTGTTGGATTATTGCAATTTGGTTGATAATGTTGTGCAGGACACAATGAAGCTTGTCTTGTTTGACCTCTTAAGTCATTTTCTAAATCTACAAGATTGCCTTTGATATGGGATACAGCGGTACCACCGACAACTCCAAGTTCCATCCGACATTTGCTGCAATTTTCAAATTTAATGGGATTTAAATTATATGATAAAGGACTCGTACTTTGATCAAGTTCTTTTTTGTAAGCACACGTATCATAACTTAACCGATTTGAACTCATTTTAAATTACTGAGAAAAAGTATATGTTTATTTATACCAACATGCGATATTTATTTTAGAAAAATGTGTGTTTTTACGATTCATTTAATAAACGCAATAAAATGATATAAAATTATTTAATTTCGTAAATTACGCACCCATTGTCGCGACGGGTAACCGCCTCGAATCCAATCCGTATGATTATCTTCAGGTACAATATGAACTGGATTTTGAATTTCAGTTTTTAAACAATTTACTAACGGGGTATATTGATGATCGATATATATACCAGCTAATGAATTGCATTGTTTACGTGTACTTGTACTAACACCTTCTTTTAATCCACTCTCTGTACAAGCATCACCGAGACCTCTGCCCATATATGGAACTGTTAAATGTAAACGTGTACATAATTGTTGAGGTGATTTATTATTTGTAATTAATGGCCCATATTTTAAACTAGAATCGGCTTGAATTGCACAACCTGAATAACCACCATGACCATATCCATCTTTATATTGTAATAATGGCTGGGAGTGAGCAACAGTTGCCGTTTCATTTTGTATATTACATTTTTGATCAAAATAATTTTGTAATTGATATTGGCCAGGTTGTATAGATTGTTTTGTATCCGACATAACTAAACAACTATCATCTTTCAATCTATCTTTTGTATAAAAAGACGTTTCCATTTTAATTGTGTGTTTTGTTTGTTATTATAAAACAAAGTTATTTCTATTCTTCTTTTACACTCTTAAAATAAAATCCGACTGTTGATTTAAGTCCTTTATAACTTGTTTGTAATATCTGACCTAAATTTTCATCATCCGGTTGTTTTGTAATTTCGCCAAGAGTAATTACAAAACAAAGCATAATGATCGAAAATATTATAAAAATAATATAGTATGGCAACGAGTAAAATACCGAGTAAAAATTATTTAATTGTTCTGTGCGTTTTATATCTAATTGATTTGTTTCAATATTTATTACAGAATGACCATATGGCAATAATGCTATCGCAATAATGAACCAAAATGTTGATATTTGTTGTAATATTTTTTGAACAACTTTTGAATCCATAATAGAACTTATTCCATCATAAATTGTATCACCATATGGGATTTTTTTAATAAATGGGAAAAATAATGTATTAAAATAACCAAGTGAAATTGTTGAAAATATTATTGAAATCTTTTTAAATACAAATGTATATTCACCTGTATATGTATATTTTGTTTGATTAAATGAGATGTACAAAAAAGACGTTATCATACTGGTTAAAAAAAGTACTACAGTGAACGAATTAACTCCTCCTCCTCCGTTTTCGGTTCCCGAATTTTCAGATGTATCTTCCATTATTATTTATATTATTATTAATATTTAGTTTATTAATTTTTTCCGATGTTTTTTATGATTTGCAATTAATTCTAATGAGATATTACACATTTTTTCCGTTTTTTTAATAGGAGTAATTAATGCGTTTGTATTTTCAGCTTTAGATTGAGAAATTTGTCGGGATTGTAATGGACTTTTGGGTCGTTTATATTTATCAATAGCCATTGTATACACTGCTTGTAGGGATACGGTCGGGTTGTTTTGAGATTCTCTCGTATAACAATTATATAAAAATGTCTTAAAACGGGGAGAAAGCGGTTCAGACATAGTACTCGACTAATAATTATATATTATTATATGAAATTTTTATATTTGCAATAAAACGAATCTTTTTGGGGGGGGGGTTAGGCATTATACCGGTGTACCTACCGCGTTTTGCGATACTTTTATCGAGAATTTTAAAAATAACCAATATTCTTTAAATATGAAATTTTAAATTAAAAAAAAATTTATGTATAGTACCAATTCAAAAAAAGAAGATTAGATGTTTCATTATTCATCATCATCGTCTTTTATGAAAACACCTACACTCGTTGATTTTTTAAATGAACGACGCGTTACCGTGAAGGGTGGGGAATATACTCATTTAAGTATGAATGGCGGAATTACCGGTCAAGGAAAATATTATATTGATCCAGGAGATCTTCTAACTTTTTGGGAACTTTATACAAATGCAGTAGCCGTTAATCAACAAACTATATGTTTAATTGAAAGACATCAAAAATATGGGCCAGTAGTATTTGATATTGATATAAAATATAAAAAGGTTGGAAATGATGATGACGTATATCGTATTTGTAATGATGCTTTTATTCATGAATTCTCTGCAATGATTTCAAGAGCAATATCAAAATATATTGTCACTAAAAATCAAAGAATATGTATTTATAATCTTCAAAAAAAACAAATTCCATCTATGGATCAAAACGACGTATACAAAGACGGTATACATGTTGTAATACCAGATATTATAACTGATTCAAAAACACAACATGTGATTCGTGCTGATATTGTAATTGAAATACAAAATTGGGTAAATCGTTTACCAGACCATATTATCGTTCATACAAAACCAAAAGATATTGTTGATATAAGTGTTATTGAAAAAAATGGCTGGATGATATACGGTAGTTGTAAGCCAAACCATCCACCATATATGTTGCATAGTATATGGGAGTTACATGAATCTAATTTAACAAAATTGTCTTGTCATCAATATCCAAATGAAGCTCAACTTATTAGACGGTTATCTATTCGGGAGAGAGATCATCATGATTTAGTAGATCTCACACAGATGTGCGAAAATCAGTTAAAACGATATGAATCAGAAGAAAAAATGAAGGCAACTGCAACATCATCCAGTAATAGACCTTCAAATTATTATACTGGCGATATTGATGAAATTAAAGAAATCGTTCTTCTTTTAAACACATCACGTGCAGATAATTTTAATGAATGGATACGGGTTGGGTGGGCTCTACATAATATTGATAATAATCGATTATTTAATTGTTGGTTAGATTTCAGTTTATCATCTGATAAGTATCCGGAAAGTGAAATTCGAGAATCATGTCATACTTATTGGAATAAGATGAAGAATGGAAATGGATTATACATTGGAACATTATTAAAATGGGCAAAAGAAGACAATACAAATAATGATAGATATGAAACATTTACAAACAATTCGTTAGATAAATTAATAATAGAATGTTGTAAAAAATCATGTTATATGAAAGCGAAAGACGAAGATTCTGATGAAACAAAACTAGCTAAATTTACAAAAGCGCCATGGCAAGCAAGTGCATATTATGCCGTAAGAGTTCTTGTTAAAAAATATCAATATCAACTGGTTTGTTCTTCATTTTTAAAACAAAAAGAATGGTATGAATTTCAAAATCACAAATGGAAACCAAGTGCTGGCATTCAAATGCATCTAAATGAAGACGCATATAAAATTTTTGAAACGAAATCTCATGAATATTATGCAAAAGCACATTCCATTTCGGAATCACCCACTTCGAATAGTGAAGATATTAAAAAAAAGAAAGCACTTTTTTTGTTTTATCATAATGCATGTCGACACATTGCGGATCAAATGAGGCATACTGTTAACAAAGGCATTACAACGAATGAAGCCGCCGAACAATTATATTGGCAACATCCATGTTATACAAGCCAGCCAGGTGAAAATCCACGTAACGAACCATTTGAAGCTATTCTTAATAGTAAAACGAATCTTCTTGGATTTGAAAATGGGGTTTATGATTTTAATACATTCTCCTTTCGAGAAGGGCAATGCGAAGATTATATATCATTTAGTACGGGTCATAATTATGATAATACCTATTCAATGAATAGTCCAGAAATTATAGAAATCAAACACTTTATTGATCAAGTTTTACCAGAAAAAGAAGTACAGGATTATGTAATATATCGTATGGCATTTTTCTTACAAGGCAATCCCGCCGAAAAGTTTCATATCTTTGTTGGTTCAGGTGGTAATGGTAAAAGTAAATTATTAGAATTACTACAGCATGCAATTGGTGATTATGCTGGTGGATTACCTGTAACGGCGTTGACTGGAAAAAGACCCGATTCGAATGGTGCAACGCCCGAAATTGTTCGATTAGTCGGAAGAAGGGTTGTCTGTCTGGAAGAACCAAATAACAAGGAAATACTCCAACCGGGTAGATTAAAGGAATTAACAGGTGGAGATAAGCTTTATGCTCGTCAATTACATAAGGAAGGTTTTGAATTTAAACCACAATTTAATATGATATTATGTGCAAATTCAAACCCCGGTCTTCAGGCGGACGATGGTGGGATTTGGAGAAGAGTAGTTGTTGTTCGTTTTCCATCACGATTTGTTGAAAATCCTGATCCAAATGATCCAACTCAATTTCCGCTTGATACAACTCTTAGTAAAAAATTAAAAACATGGGGTGGCGCATTTTTATGGTATTTACTCGAGAAGTATTCCGAATTATACCAAGTACATAAGGGATACAATCCGGTTCCAGAAACAATTCGACTCGAAACACAAAAATGTCGCGAAGCAAATGATAAGATTTCGAAGTTTGTTCATGCAAAGATTGATGTTACTTCAAAAGATATGACAAAAATACTTTATAAAGATGAATTATCAGTTAAATATAATGAATGGGCAAAACAAAATGGTTATCGAGGAAATATTGATACAGATGGATTAACAGATTATTTGATAAATAATGGATATGGTGATCTTGTTTCAATCGGTGATACTAAAAAATTAGGATGGAAAGGTATTTGTTTTTTTAATTAATCCAATAAATACGAATTTATTTTCAAATAAAATGTCTATCTATTAGACAATAAGTAATAATATATTTAATGTCAGAAACTGAAAAAACAATAAATAGTGTTCCTACTGTTTTTCAAGGTATGCTGTCATCTATGATGACATCGCCTTCAAAAGCACTGTCATATTTGGCTCCAAATCCAGATACAGATTCTATAAAAACTAGATTACAAAATACATTACTTGAAATGGAAGTTGCGAAAAATACTTTAGAGCAGCCTGCCCCAGAGATTCCAGAAGGCGAAAGTGTACCATATGGTTCGGCACCATTGTATTTAGCTGTATTAAACAATATCCCTGAAACTAAAAGAGATTATAATCAAAAACTCGAAACACAATGGATTCATGATATAATTGATGGAGGTGTTCCGACCACTTTTAAAGAATATTGTACTGCAAAATATAATTATGAAACAAAAAAAAAATTGGCCGAATTATTAGCGACAACCGGTAGTGCGAAAGAACTTTTAGTAAATGATACTCAATTACTAACACAATTCGATAATAATCAAAAATATATACAAACGACACTCGTGAAATGGGAGAATTATTTAGATGATAAATTAAAAGAAAATGATTTGTTATATAATAGATTAAATGATATATTAGAAACTCAACGACGTGAAAGCATATTTACAATAACAGATATTCGCTCTTTAACAAAATGGAAAAAAATAGTTGAAAATGCGTTCATATTAATTCTAATTATCTTTGTTTTATATTTCATTGTACAACATTATAGAGATTTAACCCAACTTGTTCAAACTTACAAAAAACACATAGAAATACTGTGAATAAAAATCTCAATAATAGATAAAATATTTTTAAACATTTTTGAAATGCCAAATCCAACAACAGAACAAATAAGTACAACTGCTTTATCACAACAAAAAGCATTAATTGTCGGTTTACAAAACAATGAATCATTGGCACAACAGTTAATTGAATCTCAATATCCAGGTTCAGGTGATAATCTTGATAAATTAAGAGAATCATTAAATTTAAATTATAGTAAATATTCAGATGAAGTCGAATCAAATACAAAAAATATTACGTTAGAGCAGGCAAAAATGAATTTAAAAGAATTGTCGAAAAATACGGCAATTGCAAATACATTAAATACAACACTCGATGAATTGAAGAAAAATAACTTATCAAAGATTGGCGGATTAAATGCAGATACAATGACTGCAAAACGTGTCGGTACGTTATATAGTCAACGATTAATAAGAACACGAAATATATGTGATAATTTAAAAATCTCAATGATATTCTTATGTTTTATGAGTATTATATTATTTTGTAGCTCCGAAGTAGTCGGTAAAGTTATACCCTTTTCGGTTGCTGAATGGGTATTTATCATTTTAATTCTTGTTTTATGTGGTATTCTTATTTCAAGAGGACTGTCTAATTTAAATCGATACCATATGTTAACACAAGAACGTGTGTTTACATATGAACCCACCGCGAGTAGTAAAGCAGCAAATACATGTTTGATAGAAACAGGTATTGATCCAAATCAAGAATTAGATGTCCTCAAAGATGGAGTATTGAACTTATATGATAAGGCCGTACATACGTCTGAAAATGCAAGAGCATCAATCACCTCAAGTAAATGTGAAAATATTGATGATTCTTCTACTGCATCAGATGTCAAAACGACAGTAACCGCAGTAACCGCAGCAACCGCAGCAACTGTCGCCGCATAAGCAGCGGTATAACAAACTGTATAAATAATTGTTTTTACCCGGCTTTTGTTTGATCGCATTTATAAAAAAATTAATTTTTATCTAAAAGAATACTAATATAAAGTAAATGGTAGTTGTTCAATTATACCGGGATACAGAAATCAATACATCAATCAGTAATAATCCATGTAATAAGTGTGAAAAGTGTCCTCCACCTCCCACGTGTGTTGATGAATTAACAACAGATGTATGTGCTTCAAAAAAAACGAATGGATATTGTAAGTCTACTTCGCTTAGTAATAATCAATGTAAAAAAACGTGTGATAAATGTGAAACACCATCGCCGTGTACCGCCGCAAAAGAACAATGTTCGGTATGTAATAGTATTATAACGTATATCAAAAATAATTTTTCATCAGAATATACTACTTTTAAAAAAGAATATAATACAGTGTATTCTACTGAATCAAACGCAATCGAGTCTCTCCTTGTTGCCCAAAATAATAAAAAAACTGAAATACGACAAGTTAAAAATACAATTGCTCAATTAAAATCACGTTTAGATTTGAAGTCAAAAGTATTAGCAGCATATCCATCTAAAATAGAAACACTAATGGAAAATCTAAATTCAAATATATCACGAAATAAACTAAGTTCGGTTGATAAAGTAAATATCGGTCTGCCTTATTTACCACCGTTTTTTTCGTTACTAACAAATCAATATATTATTGGTGTAAGTGCATTGACAATTATTTTACTTATATTTTTAATAATATATGCCTTTACTGATTTACTCGGAAAAAAGCCATTATCTTGATATAAACGTAGTTAAAAGTAAAGTTAACTTGTAAATTTTTTATGTATTTATCAAATAAAACGAACGAAATATTTTTATTAAAATGCCTAATCAACAATGTCAATCTCAATCTCAAACAGACAGTCAGATTCGTACAATTCAAACAAAAAACGATAATTTGCAAGCAGAATTAACACAAACACAATCTAATTCCGCAAAACATACTCTTTCTATGAATCAATTACAAACAGATCTCGAAACTCGGTATAATGCTTTTATCTCGGCACAACAATTATCTGTTGAAATGCAACAATTATATTCGAGACAACGTAAGTTAATGTGGGTTTATATAGTAGTATTTCTTATCTTACTAGGAGGTGTTAGTTATTTATATCATACCTCTTTTGATAGCAGTCAATCCATTTTTACACCAGAAGGCAGGTCTACCCAAAGTAATAACATTGGAAGTGCAATCGATAAAATGACTCCTAAGTAAATTAATTAAACATGTTGCCGAAAGAAATAAATCGATCTGTCCCACGGAATCGGATCAGATTTGTCTTCGATTTTGTATTTTTCTCCTTCTCCTTCTCCTTCTCCTTATTCTTAATTCTTATTCTTCCCCGTCTCCTTTGTCTCCTTCTCCTTCCCCGTCTTCTTCTTCTTCTTCTTCTTCTCCTTCCCCGTCTTCTTCTTCTCCTTCTCCTTCTCCTTCTCCTTCTCCTTCTCCTTCTCCTTCTTCTCCTTCTTCTCCTATGTTATTTGTTATGTCAGATAAATTTGGCATTTCTCCTTTACCAAACATATTCATTAAATTTGACATATCCGGGATATTACCATCTTTACCTAAATTTTGCATTAAGGCCGATAAATCGGGTTTATTATCAGTTAACATACTTGAGAAATCAGGCATACTCCCATTTTGAGATTGAGTAGATGATTCATCTTCTGACTCGTCGTCGGTTGACCATCTGTCCCAATCAACGGTTATAAAACTTCTATATGCATTTTTTTGAAAAGGATGTGACCATACATTTTCCTCTTTTTTTTGTAATGTACATAATACAGAACCATTCTTTAAAAAATGCCACGAGCAAGCTGTCACCTCATAAAATGGTGTTGCTTCTAAATTATATTGTACAGCTTCAACGGTTGCATTAAATTTAAATGTATTCTCTTCACATAAAACGGTTGGAGTATATGTTGTATCTTTACGATGTAAAATACGAATTACAAAAGTAACGGTTTGAGCTGTTTGACTCCATTTTAGTTGTGGAACACGAACGGATTCAGAATTTGTTGATAACATTTATTTTTAAAAGTTTGGTTTTATAAAATATTATGATTGATTTATCTTAAAGTAGTTATGTAGTCGTCGTGGTATCCGTGTCATTTAAGCGATTACAATCTGTGACAGATATACCTTCCCAATACACACCACACTTGCTTGCCCATTTACATTTTTGTTGCATTGACATATTTGAAAAATTAGTTGGAGTATCTTCATGAATTTCATTTGCAGTACTTATTGCTTGAGCGGTATAAGGTGATGTTGTGACATGATTTGAACCTGTACATAATGATAAACCATTGCGTTCAGTTGCAGACGTACCCGAATTATTATTACTAGAAAGAGGGCCATTTGCTCCATCTTTATTTGTATTCGGCATTTGTGAAAGTTGTTTACATTTACCATTACCAACTGAAACCCAATAATCAGGACAGGGTGAAACCCATGGCGGGTAGCGTATCTTTTTAGATGTATTCCAAGTAGTAAGTCCTTGTATCGCCCAAATAATTATTCCAACAAGTAAAAAGACTAATACAATTACAATTGCAATAATATAATTTGACGGTGTGATAGTTGCCATTTTAATTAATTAAATTTGTTTCTTTTCTTTTACGATAAACTGTAGAAAAAAATAATACATAAAAAAAATTGAAATTAATTTTCAAAATTTTCAACATAATTTACATATTGAATGTCTATTTCCGATTGGATTAATTTCCACACAATTATAAATCTAGACACAATGAATGCAAACAGAACATATATAGAAAAGGCTTGCAATTCAAAAGAATTGAATATATACGACAGTAAATTTAGAGAAATAAAAAAATAAATACCTTGAGATTTGCTGCGATATGTACAATATGTTTTTAACCATGTATTTGTATATAAACATGCATTATATAGAAATAAAAGAATTGTTATTGTTAAACAGGTAATTGAACCAACAGAATATGATCCGAACCATATATAATATGAATCTTGAGTTTGACAATATGTTACAAATACATTTGGATAGGTAGAACAGAGTCCCATTCGTATAAAATATCCGGAACTTAGTCCAATAAAATTCATCAACAAAAAGACTCCGAGTGTTCCAAAACAATCATAAAATAACATAATATAAGACGGTTTAAATACAGTCGGTTTTGTAATTACAGGATACGCGATTTTACATTGTTGACATAACGTTCGGGCTTCTATTAAATCGGTAATATTTATCCATTTTTTTAAGCAAGCTTCATGAACGTATGCATTTGTTCCCGAACATTTACATGGAGAAATAAAATTTGATGGTTCTGATTCTAAACAAATACGACATATTGGTTGATCAAAATCGATTTGTATATTTTGTTCGGCTGTATTCTCCTCATATAATGTATCATAATTAGAAGACATTCAAAACTGAAAAAATAAAATATTTCTTCAAATATTTTTTATTTTAAAAGAGTAAACATCAACATAAATGCAATTTTATTACACTTTTGACGTTTTTGGGTAATAATTTGATGAATACTGAAAATATTTTTTTATTTTTAAAGAGTAAACAAAACAATTATGAATGTTAAAAGAATTTTAAAAAATAATTCACCTCATACAATATTAAACAGCGTATTAAATGACTCCGACGTATCTGTAGCGGATTTTAGAGCATTGACAATGGCTGTAAATAAAAATGGGCCATTCTGCTATTTTAAATACAATGGTCAAGAGCGTGATAAAGAAGATATTCTGCACCAAATTTCATTATACCAACCATCAAGTATATTACCAAAAATAATGTTTGGTATACCCGCTTCTGTTTTAGTATATGATTCCGTTAATACTTTTTTATCTAACTTAAATAATGATCTAACGAATACAAGTGCTCTTCTTAACAAGCATATTCAAGAAATCGAGAATAAAGTAATGACGAAGCATAATATAAAAAATAAGATAGATAATAACGTATTTAAAGAAGAGAAGAAGGCATATACTCTACTCGTACGAACAGTTAATAATATAAACAACGACGAAGGCAAACAATTAAATTTAGATACTCAAAAATTTGAAGAATTATATAATACAATAATAAAACTTAGAAATAATAAACACGACATTTCAGATGCATATACCATTTTAAACAAATATGTTAATAAGAAGACTGGTATTCTTGATTATCACACAGATGTATCTATTAATGATGAGACTCTCGTCGTTATGAACGAAACAGCACAAACCGAATATGGCAAGATATGGCAACCAAATCAAACATATTATAAACAATTTGCGTTACATTCGACAATGGCTATTGTATTTGCGATTATATTATATATGGCATCTCGAAGACATAAAAAAAATAAACGTATGTCTTTTGCACGAGCAGTTTCGCGGGAGCATCGTGAGCCAATACCACCCTCAACTCCAACGAGTGTATATGATAAAGAGTCTACGTATGCTATTTGGATTGCACATGCTTATCCTACGGTACATAAAATATTATTAAACGCAAAAACGCCACTACAAGCTCGAATTGAATTAACAAAACTTGCCACACAAAATTATGAAAAAGATCCACTTTCACCTATAAATACATACACTTCCCAATATTTAGTTCGAACCGATGGGCAACTTCGAGATAATTTAGATGAAGTCGGAAGAGCATTCTATTATTTCAAAAAAGGCATCGTATCAAATACGCGGGCAACCGTTCGACGAATTATGGGTTATCGTAAAACAAAAAAACAAAGGGGTAAATTGAATTAATTATTGACTATCTTGCATTGGATCATATTCTTTTATAAAACTTTGATTTGATTCATATGCATATAATTCCTTTATCACCGGAACTGTAAGGGCAAATGGCATATATCTAAAATTTGTTATTCGACCATTATATGGATTTGCAAAACCAAATCGGCCTTCAATTGGATTTAAAAGGGGTGTTCCCATAAGATGAGTTGTTTGATATAAATTTCCATCTTGATAGAGCTCTATAAATTTATTTCTTAAAATTACTGTTATTTGAAACCATTCTCCAATCGGAACGTTTGTTATTTCACTATATTCAAGTACAGGTGAATATGTTATTGATGTGTCATTTTTCTTTGAATATTCTTCTACGCAATCCATTAATCCATTATTCGAGGACGACTTATCCGCCGAATTAGTAGTTATATTAGATGGATCTAGACAGGCAGTCGGAATTGGAACTTCTGTTTGAAATACAACTCGTAAATTATTTACAGTATCATCCAACCAAATACCCGGAGATTGATCACCTATCATATCCCACGTTACATTGTTACATGATGGAAAGGTAGATGCTTTACAGAATACACTTTTCCATTTATTATAATTCGTTGACCAATCTGAAATATATAACCACATACTATATGTACAATTTGAACCAGAGGTTGGATTTGGCAATAAAGATCCTCGAACTGTTCGAGCCCCAAGTATATTTGTGATTATATTTGGAAATCGATGTAAACATTTTCCACATTTTATATAGGTATTCCAGCGTCTACGTTTTGCCATATATTTTATTAATGAAATAATAATAATAACGATAAAAACAGCACCAATTACAATCCAGAATGTATTGCTTCGTGATGAAACAAATAATGCTGTTTTTTTTTTAATAGCCTCTAATTTCAGCATTGCGAAATATTCATTTGCAGTATTTTCATCCATTTTTATTATAAAATAGCGAACATTTTTATTTAAATATTAAGACGGACACCTTCCGACGTTTTTCTACGGTATCCACTTGATTTCATATTTGTCAACGATTGTTGATGGTCTTGAATGTCTTGCGGATTTGCAGTGTGAACAGTTGATAATCTATTAATATTCATTTCTTTTGTACCACTAACAGAATTTGATAATTCATTTAATATATCATCCATACCAATTGGCCCAGACATTTCGTTACGAGCTACACTTTCAACTGAATTTGTATCACTTAGTGCATCAGATACATTGCCACTTCCACTTCCATTACCGCCTCCACCTCCTCCGCCACCACCTCCCATTCCCATTAAATTACTTAAAATACCTCCGAATCCACCTCCGAACCCACCTCCGCCCATTTCTTTTTTAGGGGAAGGAGGAGACGGTGACGTGTAATTTTGTGATGAATTATTTACAGTTGTTTGTGCAAATTGTTTCATTAGATCCGGGTTTTGTTTTAAAACATCTTCAACATTTGGTACAGTTTTAAATAGTGATTGCGTTAAATGAAACATAAAAGCACTACCTGTAATTGATAAAAATAGTCTCATTTCAGGAGCCATTTTTGCTTTTTCTTTATATTTGTCATGTAATTCTTCAAAAATATCATCATATTCATCTGAATTTTCGTGTACACTTTCTGACCATCCATCTAATTTAACATCAAATGGATCAAATTTTGTATTTAAAAATTCAACACCAGTAACAATTGCCATCATCATTTTACGTTGAAATTTAACACTGTTTTGCAAATCTTTTTGTGCCTTTATTTTATGAAATTCTTGTAATATTTCATCATATGAAGATGACATTGAATAATTTTTACTAATTGGAAAGCCACGTTCTTTCAATCTGCCTAACCGAAATAATAATTCTTGTTTATCTTTCTGTTTTTCGGATTCAGTAAGAGGTGGCGGGACAGGTGCCTCCGGTACACGTTTCTCTATCGGTGTATTATTTTTGTGTATTGTGTTTGTGTTTGTTGTATTTTTGTTTGGTGTATTTGGGTTTGTCGTACCGGTAGTTGATTGAACCTTTGTTTCTGATGGTTTAATTTCTGGCTTATTTGAATTAAAAATAGATGAAAAAAAAGAAGTCTCTTTTTTAGGTTCTATTATTGAGTCCGGTGTAGTCGCTTTTATACTTGAATTTAGATTCGGTGTCGGCGATAATACTGAAGGTGTATCTCCTCCGATATTTACTTCTAAAGAAGACTGACCTAAAATATCAGATATATCTGCAATATCAGATGAAGACACACGGTTCTGACCAGACACCGATGATGAAATTGGTGGTGACGAAGGTGTTTTACCAAAGTTTCCAACGTTTTCAGTTTTAATTTTTGATGGATCACTTAACAATTTTAAATCATCTAAAGGAACAACCGTGCCCGGCGATGGTGGCTGGGATGTAGTAGTATGCGGACTTGATACTTTCAAACTATTTTTTTCAAGCTGAATAATTGGTTTTTTTTCTGGAATAGGTGAACGGATCGGGTTAGTATCAGATCCAGATATTGAAACCGTTTTATTATTATTAAGTTTATCAATGCTTATTTCGTTCATATTTGAATTAAGATGAATTCTTTCTATTGAACATTAAAATATTATTCTTTTTAATTACCTAACGCACAATTGTTTTATATTAATCAATCAAGATTTGGATTATTGAACCACCAATAAGGTGTTAAGTATGGTGGTTTCTGTCGTGTAGACTCCGGCATCTTTGAAGAAGGCCCTTTGCGTAAATGTGATTCTATTTGAGAATATTGTACTGCATAATCAAAATAACGCATGCGTGATAAAAATCCATTGAATCCGCCGTTCATCGTAACATAAAGATCACCAAAATTTTGTTTAGGTATTCCTTTTAAAACAACACGTTTTTTAAGATAACCATTTATATATACGTCCATTGATTTTTCACGTACGATTAATGCAAATTGATACCATTTACTAATCGGAATATTGTGTATATCTATATAATTACTTGTAATATTTGTATATGTGTTCATATAAACTCTCATAATGTTCAAATTTGGATGGAACCAAATACCAGGTGCACGATTTGGGTAAGAAGTTTTTGATCCCTTATGTAAAATATGTTTCCATCCTGAATTATTTCCACTTGTCGTTGTAAAATCTTCCACATATACCCAAAATAAATATGTAAATTCAAGACCTTTATGCTCATTGTTTGACCGTCGAAGGAGTGTTGTTGTTGAATCATTTGGATCTTGAACAATTTGCATTGCTTGAGATGCATCATGCGTATCTTTAATTATCCATGGCGAATCATATAAACGGCCTGAAATCATTGTTATAATCATTTTAATAACACCAACTATTATCATAATAATAGCAATCATGATAATTGCAACAAGTAATTGATTTACTATATTTGGTTTATGTTCTCCCCCAGCATCTTCACCAAATATAATGACTTTGGTTCTCTCCAGAATAGGAAGAACAGAAAAATCACCTTCACCCCCTTTGCTTTTAAATATACGTTTATTTACCATTTATATAAATATATTTTTAAGTTGTTTGCTTTACGTATAGAAAAAAACGTGAGATATTAATAATGAGTATGTTTTATTAATCATCATCATCTGTATTTCCGATATCGAGAGTTACTTTAACTTTATTTTTCATAGTATGCCACCACCATGTAACCGGCGCAGGCCCTTTTTTGTATAATTTAAGAACTTCTTCCGCGGTGATTGCATGATTAAAATATCTTACACGTGATACATGTCCCGTGTAATTATTCGTAGCATTATTTCCACCCCCAACATATAATTTTTCTAATTTGTCTTTATCGTGTAACGGTAAACCGGGTAAAATACAACTTCGTACTAATTTACCATTTATATATACATCAAAAGTTTTGTTCCATAATACAGCTGTAATCATTACCCACCGCTGTAATGGAATATTTTCAATATCACACGTTGCGGTTTTAGTATTTATATTATCGACATTTAAGGGATTTAATGGATTTACAACAGAATATCCATCCGGAAATGAATAAGATGGATATAATTCGGGTTGAACAGGTAATGAGGAATCTGGCTGAGCAGTACTTGCTCTTACAATTAAACTGTTATCTGACCGAAGCCATATACTTGGATTCGCCGCGGCGGTTGTAATTGTTGGAGGTGCAGAGGATCTATATAACAAACAGACAGGTGTACCCGGACTCGCCCTTGGTTCAGATACTTTAATCCACATATTATATGTATATTCAACGCCAACGGTTGAAAGAGCAAGACCGGGAGTTGATGCTACAGTATACCCATACGTTGGCACTTCTGTAATTGAAATCGGTGTTGTTATTAAAGCTGCATCTAATTTATGTTTTACACTGTAGTATCTATATAATACGGCAATAACAACTATTACGACAAGTACTATAAATACTATTAATATTATACTAAGAACTTCAGCCATGTCAATAAGATTTAATAATGATTAACTATATAATTAAAAGGAGAAAAAAATATTGAAATTAATTAAATAAAGCTTCCTCAAAAAAAAAAAAAAAAAAAAAAAAATTATATTTGATATTTGTTTTGTTTACAATTAAAAACAACAAACACTAAACAAACAAACAAACAAAACAGTTAAAATGAGTAAAGACACGATATCAGTTGGAATTGATCTTGGAACAACATATAGTTGTGTTGGTGTATGGCAAAACGACAGAGTTGAAATTATTGCAAATGACCAAGGAAATCGAACAACGCCATCTTATGTTGCGTTTAATGATACGGAACGTTTGATTGGTGATTCTGCGAAAAACCAAGCGGCTACAAACCCATTGAATACCGTATTTGATGCAAAACGTTTAATTGGACGTAAATTTAATGATACCCATGTTCAATCTGATATGAAACACTGGCCGTTTACAGTAAAATCGAGTACAGGTGATAAACCTCAAATTCAAGTTCAATATAAAAATGAAGAAAAAGAGTTTTTTGCAGAAGAAATATCGTCAATGGTTCTTATAAAAATGAAAGAAATTGCAGAATCGTATACTGGGAAAACGGTGACAGATGCGGTTGTTACTGTACCTGCATATTTTAACGATGGACAACGTCAGGCTACAAAAGATGCTGGTTCAATTGCTGGTTTAAATATACTTCGAATTATTAATGAACCAACCGCAGCAGCGATTGCATATGGATTAGACAAAAAATCAACAAATTCATCTAGTTCTGAACAAAATGTACTTATTTTTGATCTTGGTGGAGGAACATTTGATGTTTCTTTACTCGCAATTGAAGACGGTATTTTTGAAGTAAAAGCAACCGCCGGCGATACCCATCTTGGAGGTGAGGATTTTGACAATCGAATGGTTGACTTTTTTTCACAAGAATTCAAACGCAAAACACGTCATGATATTACAAAAAATCCACGTGCTTTACGTCGTTTAAGAACGGCATGTGAACGAGCAAAACGTACTTTATCATCTGCTACTCAAGCATATATTGAAATTGATTCGTTATATGAAGGTGTCGATTTTAATTCAACAATTACTCGTGCTCGGTTTGAAGAAATGAATGGTGATTATTTCCGGAAAACAATGGAACCGGTACAAAAAGTCTTACAAGATGCAAAAGTTTCAAAATCAGCCGTTAATGAAATTGTTTTGGTTGGGGGGTCAACACGTATTCCGAAAGTTCAACAACTTCTTTCAGAATTTTTTAATGGGAAAGATCCGTGTCGTAGTATTAACCCGGATGAAGCAGTCGCATATGGTGCAACTGTCCAAGCTGCCATTTTAAGTGGAGATAGTCAATCTGAGAAATTAAACGATCTTCTTTTACTTGATGTAACTCCTCTTTCACTTGGTTTAGAAACAGCTGGAGGAGTTATGACAACATTGATTAAAAGAAATACGACCGTACCGGCAAAGAAATCACAAACGTTTTCAACTTATTCTGATAATCAACCAGGAGTATTGATTCAAGTGTTTGAAGGAGAACGTGCATTAACAAAAGATTGTAACTCACTTGGTAAATTTGATTTGGACGGTATTCCTCCTATGCCGAGAGGAACTCCACAAGTTGAAGTTACCTATGATATTGATGCAAATGGTATCCTAAATGTAAGTGCAGTTGAGAAATCAACAGGTAAAGAAAACAAAATTACAATCACAAACGATAAAGGTCGTCTTTCAAAGGATGATATTGAACGTATGGTATCTGATGCTGAAAAATTCAAATCAGAAGATGAACTTGTTCAAAAACGAATTGAAGCTCGTAATGATCTTGAAAATTATTCTTATAATATTAAGAATTCATTAGATGATGAAAAATTAAAAGACAAATTTGAAGAAACAGACCGTACAACCCTTGCAGAAACGGTAGAGTCGGCATTGAAGTGGTTAGAGACTCATCCGGAAGGGACTCCGGCCGAATTTACAGATAAAAAGAAAGAAGTCGAAGGTATTTGTTCTCCTATTATGCAAAAATTGTATTCTCAAGCATCTGAAGGAGGAGGTATGCCCGGAGGTATGCCCGGAGGTATGCCCGGAGGTATGCCTGGAGGTATGCCCGGAGGTATGCCTGGAGGTATGCCTGGAGGTATGCCTTCCGAACAATATTCTGAACCAAAAATTGAAGAAGTTGATTAAAAATTCAAAACTACTACTATACCGAAAAAAATAGTTTAGAAACCCGGTTTTAAATCGATACAAACAAAAACGAGGGTTTCTAAACTATTTTCGATGTAGTAATTTCAAATAATTTTGTTATAGTTTATTTTGTATGTGTGTTTATTTAATAAAATGTTTATCTGTATGATTATTTAATAGTAATAATCACTTGCATTATCATAACCTCCGCGGGCGTGACGGGCTCTCAGCTTGGCGATCAAGGCGGCTTTTTTAACCGTCTGAAGAGGTTTCGGTTGAGTACCCTTCGCCGTAAGCTTATACATACCTAATTCAAGAGCCTCCCGTTTGAGTTCCGGAAGTGTCATGGCATCATATTTATCTCCATCTTCTTCTTCGTCCGATTCCGATTCCGATTCCGATTCCGATTCCGATTCCGATTCCGATTCCGAACGAGGTTGCGCATGGATATCATCATCTCGTCCGGAATCAGATTCAGATTCAGATTCAGATTCAGATTCAGACGAATCTTCGTCTTTCGATTTTGTGGCTCCTGGTGGATTGCCGCTAAGGAACGATTTTACGCTTTTTTGAGGGCCACGGTTTACGACGGGTACCTCGTCTTCGGATTCAGACTCGGATTCAGATTCGGACGACTCGGAGGATTCAGATTCGGATGATTCGGAATCATCGTCATAAGAGTTAACAACCGGTCTATATTCAGCTTTAACTTTTTGATATTTATTAAGGAAGGTAGCCTTCCTAGAAAGAACGCCATTGGCTTCATTAAATTTAACACGAAGCTGACTGACAAGAACTTTCGTTTGTTCTTCATCAGTCATTTGGCCCCATTTTTCTGCAGCGGATTCTTTCATATTTTGTTCATGCGCTTGTCTTGCACTCGCAAGGTTTGCGAGGTCTTCAACGTACATTTTTCTTTGAGCAGCAAGATTTCGTTGTTTTAGACTTTCAGACGGACGGGCCTTGCTTGAAACATCCTGTCCGGCCGCTTTCATTTCTTCTACCCAGCGATCATGATCTGCATCTGCTAGTGCGACAAAACGAGCTTCCTCGCTCTGCTGTCGGTTGCCCCACGCAGTCGCACACGCCTTCATTTGATCACCAAATCCTTCAGGAAGTGTGTCCGCATGTTGTGATCTGTGTTCCGCACAGAAGAGGGTATAAGCAGATCGTGGTTTGGCGATTGCGGTTTTCTTCGGATGTTTCTTACTGTTTGCGGCATTTGCCTTATCTGCAAGGGCTGTTAGAGCGGCTTTATCCGGTGCTCCAAGGGATCGGAATTCATCCGCAACGACCCTCAAATCGATTTTAGGAAGAGGATCTTGTCCTTTCTTTTCTCGTTTTTTATTTTCGGCGCGATGTTTGGCATGTGCTTTCGCAACAAAGTTTGTCCAAGCAGACTGTCGGGCATTCTGTTTGAGACTGTAACGCCCCGCTTTTGAACGAACAACATCACTACTCTCGTACTCCGTTGCACGAGCGTTTGATCCATGCATGTACACTTTGCACGTGCCGTCATGAATGGCCTTTAATTGAACTTGGTTGTTTGCACGAATAAGGGCTTTTTCGCCAGTAGTTAGTTCCTTCATTGGTTTACGGTATCTTTTACCATTAGAATCAACAGCATGGAATTCTGGCGGTGGACGGCCACACATCGATTCTGCTTTAACATTTACACTTTTTGTAGTAACGGTCTTCCCTTTGACGGTGTGTTGCTTTGAAACTTCCTCCAGATCATCGGCCGTTAAGCCATCGTACGTCTTCTCACACGCCCCTGCAAGAACTGCTTTACGCTGCTTGTGGCGTTTGCGAGTTAAAGCGGACTGCTCCTTACCAGAAAGGTCTTCATTTGCAAGCTCGGCATTTGCGTCTCGTCCGCACACGTCTGAATATTTGTCTTTACCCCGAGCGGCATGAACTTTTTCGAGAAGAACCTTACGGGTATTGCCCGTGGCGGCATGAATGCGTACAGTCTTTGAATATTTGTATTCCGGGTCTGCTGCACTTGAGTGAACTTCTTCGGCCGTTCCAGCAAGAACTTGTCTTACGCTGCCGGCAACGGTTTTACACCCATCGACACTGCTTTCGGCAACACAGAGCGATTTTCCTTCACCATTTTTGAGACTTCGATTTAAAACTTTGCCTTCTGGGCAGCTCCGTTTAGCCGTTTTTTTTGATCGAAGTTGACGCACAAACGTAAGATATGGATCCTCCGCAGCTTGACCCGCCGTACCCGCGCGCCACTCTTTATAGACGGGAGAGGCCTTCAACGATGCCTCGACTTGCGCGCGAGATGCACTCTCTGGAAGTTCACGACAGCAAGACGGTACACCCGCTGCTTTCTGGTTCTTGTGAACGGCGGCCGCACTACCCGTAAGAACTTGAACAACCGTACCATGCGTAAACTGCCCCGGGCTAGTCTTGGTTTTCGCATTATACATAACACACATCCCAAGAGAATTATTGAACCGTTTACCAGAAGCGACAGCACAGCGGTATGCACTCTGTTCTTTAGCTTCTTTAACGCGTTGTTGGTCAGGTGTCATATCGGCTTCGGCGACATTTCCTACAGAACTGTTACGAACAGCCGCGCGCAAAACGGCGGAAGACGACTTGCGGGCAGCCCACTCTTCGTACGATACAGGAGTACTCGATTTACCACGACTAGATCTTGCATGACACGATGGTTTGTCCTCGCCGGCTACCTTCTTCCATACTTTTCCTTTCTGTAAGCATGCGGCTTTTACAGAATTTCCTCTACGAGGTGTTGCACCCGTAGACTTACCGGCTGCTTTCGCATTAGCGTTCATCCGTTTCGCAAAGCCTTTACCAAAACAGGTGTACGTCCCGTTTGCATCTGGTTTCCAAACATGAGTACGATTTCCTTCGCTATCGAGTTTAGTAAGACATTTTTGTCGACCGGATACGGTTGTGGTTTTGGTTGATTTACGAGGAGCGGGCGATTTACCGGCGACTTTCGCATTTGCGTTCATATTTTTAGCGAAGCCTTTACCAAAACAGGTGTAAGTTCCATTTGCATCTGGTTTCCAAACATGAGTACGTTTTCCTTCGCTATCTAATTTAGCTAGACATTGTTTACGAGACATTTTTGCCATAATAAATTAATATAAAAATTTCAGTTGTATATATGTATAATAAATATTATTTTTTTTCACCACCGACAAAAAAATATAAACCGGCAAAATGAATTTAAACAACTAATTCTTCATATTTAATTATATCAATTTAATACTATTTCTAAATAAATGACAATACTACCATATTACATTAATGAAATAAACAGTAATAATATAACATATAGTAAATTGTATAATAAAGAAACAAAAACAATTATTAAATATAAAGAGGAGGCCTTAACAATTCAAACCCCATGGTTATATACTGAAACCGGTATTTGTGAATATTCTTCTAAATATTTTATAAAATGTATTTTAAACGATAATAAAAAATGTAACCAAGATTTTAAACATTTTATAAAAAATGTAGAGTCGAGCATAATTGAATATGCTTCAACTCATAATATTTTAAATCCGTTTAAAACAACTATAAATTATGATAACACAATATTATTTAACATACCATATTATAATAATCATTTAAAGTGTGATTTTTATGATGCAACCTCCAGTCGTCATGAAGTCGAAAATATAACGGAATTAATTCCACAAAAATGCAATACTCGTTTTATTATTACATGTAAAAATATTTGGAAAAATGAAACAAAATTTGGTGTAACATGGGACGTTTTACAAGTTCAATATAAATCAGAGGATATACCGAGTATAAAACACAAAAATGCAAAAAACTATAGTTTTAAAAATGAATAACACACAAAATCGACACATACTCAATCATACATGATACGGAAATAGTGATATACATACCTTGTCCTTTCATTTTGGAATATAAAAGAAAAATGTATTTTGTTTACCATACTGGAAATTACAGAATCCTTTTGAATAAAAATTGCCAAACGTATAGGGCATTAATCCGTGATGTGATAAACTTCGAGTATCATCGTATAAATACCAACTGTTATTTTTTTTTAAATAACTAATAAAATGACTACAGTCAAATACGATCATTGACGTAAGCTCCCAATTTATATCATTAAATCGAATATATTCCTGCGGTTTTACCGTATTCGATATTAATTCTATAAATAAATATGTCATTGATTCTGGCTCAATGTACCAATTTTTATAATTTTGTTCGAGGCATGATTCAAGCAGAGTTGTTTCGTTACAATGCTCGACTTCTAGTATCCATTGACTTTGTTGGGAATCATCTATATTATTATACATTACAATTGGTGGTACCCCCATTATATGTAACAATTCTTGAATGAAATAAAAAACATACCCTAATTCATTTTCTAATTGAAAAGCATCTTTCTGTACACGAGGAGCCGAATTACTTGATGCAAACTGATTTGCAAATAATCTTCGAAGGCCATGTAAGGATGGCGATATATTTGGTGTACGAATCTCTTGTATGGAAGATTTTAATACATTTACAATTTTAGTTAATCGTTTCGTTGATGATGCTTTTTCAACGTATGGATTCATTACACTATAGATTTGTGTTGGATAAAACAATGCCATTAAACTTGAATCAATCCAACAACTTTGTCTATCCCACGCAAATCCATAGTATATATTTTCACCACCTCTTTTTTTTGTTTTTTTAGATTTAGTCATTTATAATAAAAAAGAAATTTATTAATTCAGAAAAAGAATTTAAAATAAGATAAAATGTGGAAACATCGTTTTTTTAGGTTGCCCCTGGAGTTATTAAGAAAATCGGGTAGGTGTCGACGACACCCTACCGGGGGAGGGGGGGGTCTAATATGGACAATTACCCATTCTGAACATTTTTATTAAAATATTCATTGATCATAATAATTCCCACTGGCTTAAAAAGGCCAGTGCTCTACCGACTGAGCTAACCGGGCAAATTATTGCTCTAAAAGGGGTTTGAACCCTTGACCTTTGGCTCATAAGACCAACGCTCTCCCAACTGAGCTATAAGAGCATACTTTGGATGATATGTACTGTTCCATCCTCATATATATATATATCAAAGAACGTTCTACGAATATTATTGTGATCTATATGGGTATATATGATATGCAACAAATTGGCATATCTTAGCACTCGAATTCCGACCTTCCGCGGAAGTCGCAAATGGATGTATTTTACCACAACAGACAAATTTCAATCTATAAAACTTCGTATATGGAAAAATACACGAAATTGTACAGATAAGATTGCTTTTGTTTTTGTAATATATATAATGGACAAAAACAAAAAAGGAACAAACCAAACCAACCCCACAATACCAGAACACCCCCAAACACCCCACAAACACCCCACAATGGTGGTAACCGTTTATTGAATATATATATATATAGATGGAAGGTCTCTGCACAACGTAGATGAGGAATTTGGACGTCTCATCGTACTCATCTGAACCATAGTTGCCTTACAATATTTGTAACGCCGCGTTACGTTCCCGATGAATACAAAATCTTGTATCCACTTATATTGGGTAACGCTGGCGGGGCGACGATTGTTTGGGCACCTGCACACGACTTTAACGTCCGGGTCACCGTCTCATATACGATACGGTGGCGGACTGTCGACGGTTACTTTTGAGTTCCGTGCGGGTTTCGTCTTCACATTATATTCTATACAGACCTTCTATATATACCATCCAATGCACCTCGGAACATTCGTAGAATGTTCGTTACAAGCGGCATACATCAAAAAAAAAAAAATAGTGTCCGATATGGGGTGCGCTCTACCGACTGAGCTAATCGAACCAACGTGCGATTAACAGTCGCACGTTCTCTGCCAACTGAGCTAAGGAAGAAACTGAAATTATGAAGAGTGGTCTTCTTCCCATTATAGTCTATACCGACCTTCTATATAACCCCATCCAATACACGGCTTATTCCAAAAAATCTATTATTAAAAAAAGGTGAGAATGAAAACGGAGTGGGAGGAGGAGTTAGATTTTGTTTTTTTAAATTGTTTATTATTCGAACGACTAGGATGGGGATGCCCTTCTTTCAGGATGTCACCAATCTTTTAAGAGCTGGTTCACTCTACCGTCTTTCCGGCTGTCAGATAGCTGTATTTATCGTCCACTTGATTCTATCCG
>Ga0209631_10001632_pt1 | contig 28455 bp, 12 predicted proteins | sample COG_08_FD_184752 | JGI IMG/M metagenome (GOLD analysis project Ga0209631, IMG submission 184752) | Pelagic Microbial community sample from North Sea - COGITO 998_met_08 (SPAdes) (version 2) | ecosystem: Environmental > Aquatic > Marine > Neritic zone/Coastal water | place: Helgoland, sampling... | reverse complement strand
CTCGAACTCGTACGTCACACGCGCGGCGTCGTGGTCATCGACGTCGTCGAGGGAACCGCGTTGGCGTCCGTCCGGGGCGTCGCCATGCGAAACGCAGTCGCCGCGAGGCCCACCGGATTCGCCTCCATCGCGGGCGCCGTCGAGTGGTGCGCTCGAGTCGCCCGGACGACGTCGAACCTCGATTCCGCGCGAGCCTCGACGCCGTGCACGGTGGTGCCGTGCACCGGCGCCACCTCGGGCGGATACGAGTGGAGGGTGGACGTGTCGAGGACGTCGAGGTACTGGGAGGGATGGTACGCCGGCATGAGCGAACGATTCTTATCCGCGCGGTGCGCAAAGCTGTTGGTGTTGGCGGGTCACGACAGGCTGGACGACGCGCTGACGGTGGCGCAGATGCAGGGAAAGTTTCAGGCGGTGCTGTTCCCGAACGCGGGGCACGCGGTGCACGAGGACGAGCCGGAGAGGTGCGCGGAGGCGGTGCTGGGGTTCGCCGGTCGATACGCCGGGGGCGTCTCGAAAGGTAGCTTTGAATGAAATAATAAATAAACTCGGCATTAAAAAGTAAACGCCGTCATCCAAAAAAGGGGCGCGCGCCGGCCGCCTGCGAGAAGAAGGCAAACAGGACGGCGTGTGGGCAATGCTCGCTTACGCGAGCTCGTTTCGCCCAGCGCGCGCGCTCGATTCATCGTAAAAGGGAGAGGTCGCGTGAAAAAAACCGCCTCTCGGTATCGAACGCTCGTGATTTCGCACGATTTGTTTAGAGCGCAGAAGGGCACTCGCCGACGGTGATGTGGAAGAAATCGCCGTAGGAGTAGCCGCCGAGCCAGTTGGACTTGTCGACGCGGGGAGCGCAGTCACCCTCGAACATGGGGGTGTTGACGACGGCGGACGCGGACTGGGAGCCGCGGCTGCTGCCGATGCTCACCTTGGAGTCGCCGCACATGAACTCGAGGTTCATGCCCCAGCCGTGGCCGTCGAGGCCGCCGGGGTCCATGCGCTTGGCGGTGACCTTGCGGCCGGAGCACTCGACAGGGGCGGGCGCGGCGGGCTCGGGGACGGGCTCGGGCTCGGGCTCGGGCTCGGGCTTCTCGATCGCGGTCTTCACCGCGTCGATGACGTCGGTCTGGGTGGTGTCGTGGTCGGTCCACGCGAAGCGGCCGATGCTGAGCGCGGGGCCGTAGTTGACGGCGGAGTCGGCGTTGAAGGCAGCCTTGACGGTCGCCGGGGTCATGGCGCCGTCGATGCACTTGCCGGTGGCGGCGCCGGTGACGGTGATGGTGGCCACGTTAGCCTTGTCGGTGACCCAGACGGGAAGCGCGGCGCCGTCCTTCATTTTGTCCATCATCTCCGAGATGTCGGACGCGAGGTTCGCGAACGTGAGGCGGCGGCCAAACAACTTCTTCAAGTTCTTCTTTCTCTTGGACCTTCTGGCCTTTCTCTTGGCCCTTCGGGCCTTTCTTCGGGCCTTTCTGGACTTCCTCTTGGTGGGCGCGGAGTCCTCGGTCTCCTCGTCCTCCAGGGGCTCCTGGTCCTCTTCCTCGTCCATGACCGCGAGATCCTCGGGTTCCTCGGGGGCGTCGGAGAGAGCAACCTTGGCGGAGACCATGGTCATGTGCTCATCCTTGCAGGTGGCGAAGATGTACTCGACGGAGCCGTCGGTGGCTTCGGAGGTCTTGAACGCCTTGGCGATGCTGCAGCCCTCCTCGGAGACGCCGATGGAGGAGCCGATGAAGCACGCGGACTTGACCTCGACGGACCTGACGGAGGAGATGTCGCCCATCTCGACGGGGGACATGTCGGTGACCTCGTCGCCGTCCTCAGCCTGGGTGAAGTACACGTTGGCGACGGTGACGGCGCCGGCGGCGTCGCCGGAGGCGAAGGCACCGGCGACGGAGCCGGCGGTGAGGGAAGCGTCGGAGCATCCGGGCGAGGTGTTCGAGCGAGGGATCTTCTTGGACTTGGCCTCGCCGAGCGTGATGAAGGCGCTGCCGTGCTCGGCGGTGACCTTAGCGCTGACGATGTTGAGATCGTCGCCGTCGCACGCCGCGAAGAGGTACGTAGCCTCATCCTCGGTGGCGGCGGGGTTCTTGTAAGCCTTGGCCATCTTGACGGCGTCGCCGACCTTCATGGTCGCCACCTCGGGGACGGAGAGGAAGGCGTCGGAGGGGGTGTACATGGGCTTGCCCTGGGCGCCCACCTCGAGACCGCCGACGTTGTTGACGATGACGTACTCAACCGTGCCCAGGCCGAGCTTAGCCCTGGGAGGCGGCGGCGAGGGGGGAGGAGGAGAGGGAGGAGGAGGGGAGGGGGAAGGGGGAGGCGGGGATGGTGAGGGAGGAGGCGGGCACGCCCCGGCGTTGCAGTTATTGTACCGGGTGCCGGGGCAGCTCCTGCCGCCGTTCCTGGGACTCTGTCGGACGCGGATGGACGAGTACTGGGTACCTGCGCCGCAGACGCCGTTGAGGGGCGCGCAGGTGCTCCATGCGTTCCAGCTGTAGCTGCAGTGCACCTTGCGGGGAGGGGGGCTGCCTCCGAGGAGGGCGCGGCCGTGGTGTTCCTCCTCGACGGCGGCGGGAGCATCGACGGGCATCGCCGCCTTGATCTCGCGCGCGAGCCTGTGCTTAGCGTCGACGAGCCTGACGCCGCCGAGGGAGGCGCCGGGCATGTAGCCGTACTCGGTCCACGCGTCGTCCTCGCCGAGCTGGTTCTTCCAGGCGGCGGTGACTTCAGCGGCGTCGAGGTCCTGATCCCTGCAGTTCTGCGTGGAGCGGACGCCCTCGCCCTGCGCGGTGAGGTAAGCCTTGCCGCCCTCGACGGTGACCTCCGCGGCGATCATGTTCATCTCATCCGCGTAGCAGTGAGCGAAGACGTAGGACACGGTGGCGTCGTTGTAGGGCTTGTCGAGGTTGACGAAGGGCCTGACCTTGTCCGAAGTGATGTCGGATCCGAGCATGAGGGCGTCGATGATCTTGACAGCCTTGGCGGATGCGACGTTCTCGGCGATGAGCTTCTTCTCGGCGACGGGCATCTTCTCGGCGAACTTCTTGGAGCCGGGGGGGTTGGCGGGGGGCGGGGGCGCGGGAGCGTCCGGCGCGGGAGGGTTGGGAGGCTGGCACCAGGGCTGCATCTTGAGCTCGGTCATGTCAGCCTGGACGAGCTTGGTCTTCTCCTGGGCGGCATCGACGTCGGTGGTGCACGCGGAGGCGATGTCGACGGCGGTGGTCTTGGCGACGACGCACTTCTTGACCTCGTTCTGGGTCCTGTCGAGGTCGGTGATGAGCTGCTGGTTGACGCCGTTGGCCTCGAGGTGCTTCTTGAGGAGCACGTCGCGCTCGGCGGCGCCGTCGGCTTCGCACTGCTCGATGGAGGCTTCGCACTTCTTGTTGTCCTCGAGAAGGGCGTTCTTGCCGGCCTCGCAGAGGGCCCTCTCCTCGGTCTTGGCCTGGAGTTCGGAAGTGTACTGATCGATGGAGCCGATGAGCGCGGCGTTCTCGGTGTGGAGCTTGTCGGTGGCGGCGTAGCAAACGTCCATGTCAGCAGTCTTGGCATCGACCTGCGCGAGCGCGGCCTGGACCTCCTGGGACTTGGCGTTGATGTCGTCGTGGAGTGAAGCAATCTCAGCCTCGCACTCAGCCTTGCCCTTCTTGCATCCCTCGGCGGCGGCGGCCATCTGGGCCTCGAGCTCCTTGATCTGCCCCTTGAGCTCCTGGGAAGCCTCGGAGTTGTCCGCGTGCTTCTCGTTGAACGCGTCGCGCGCGGCGGCAGCGGCGGTCTGGCACTCAGTAACCTGGCTCTCGAGGTCGAGCTGCGCGGCGGCAGCCTTGTCCTGAGCGGCGGCGAGCCTGCCCTGGAGGGAGAGCTCGGCGGCGGCGGAGACGTTGACGGCAGCCTTGAGCGAGGCAACCTCGGTCTTGATGGAGGCGATCTGCTCGTCCTTCTCCATAGCCTTGCCCACGAGTTCCTGCTTCTCCGCGGCGGATGCGTTGACGACGGACTTGAGATGGTTGTCAGCCTCGAGAATTTCACCCTCGAGCTCCTCCATCTTCGTGTTGAGGCGCATCACCTCGTCGACCATCGCGAGCTTGGACTCGCGGGTCATGTTGAGGGTCTGCTCCATGCGCTTGGCGTCGTTCTTGAGGTGATCGATGGAGGCGGAGATCATGTTGTTCTCAGCCGCGCAGGCGGCCTTGCCGTTGGTGGCCTCCTCGGCGGCGGCCTGGTTCTGCTTGACGGTCTCCTCGAGGGTCTTGATCTCGGCGAATTTCTCGTTGAGGTCCTTCTCGAGGGAGTCGCGCTTGTCCTTGACGTTCTTGTTGTCGAGGGTGAGGCGTTCGATGTCGGCGTTGAGCTGCTGGGTGGCTGCATCCTTGGACGCGTGAGTGTCCTGGAACATCTTGGAAGCCTCCGCGAAGTCGGCCTCGCACTTGTCCTCGCGAGCCTCCATGTCCTTGAGCTCGCCCTCCATGTCGTGAACCTTTCCGTCGCAGATCTTCTTGCCGTGCATGCAAATGTCGAGCTCGTACTCAACCTTGCCCATGGCGACCTGAGTCTCCTCGGTTTCCTTGTTGGCGGCGGCGAGTTCATCGGCGGCAGACTTGGCGGCGGCGGCGGAGTCGGAGATGCACATGCGAACCTCGCCGTCGAGCTCGAGAAGCTTGCTCTCGAGTCCTTCGATTTCGGAGTGGAGCGCGTCGTTCTGGAGGCGCATCTGGTACTTGCGCGTGTTGGCCTTCTTGCGCTCGTAGAGCTGCTTTCGCATCTCCTTGTCGCACTGGGCGAGCTTCTCGTCGCGGTCCTCACCGGGAAGGACGCGGCCGCAGTTGAAGCTGCCCACCTTCTTGTGAGCCTCGCGCTCGGAGATCATCTCCTCCTCGACCCTGTTGAGATCGTCCGCGGCCTGCTTGGCCTCCTTCTGCACGTCGTGCATGTCAGCCTGGCACTTCTTGAGAGCGTCCTGGGCGGAGGTGTCGGCGACGAGGGTCTCGATCTGGGTCATGAGGTCGGCGTTGGTCTGCTCGAGGGCGGACTTGTCCGCCTTGAGCTGCGCGATCTCCGCGTCAAACGCGGATCCCTCGACGGACTCGCCGTGCGAGGACTCGGCGTGCGAGGACTCGGCGGCGGGGGCGGGGGCGGGGTGCTCCGCTTCCTCGCCGAGCCTGGAGGAGCCGCGGGGGACGTAGAGCCTGGAGTGGGACTTGGTGGAGGACCTGTGATGGCTGGGCGCCTCCGCGACAAAGTCGGACTTGTCCCCGAGGGTGGCGATGCTGTCGGCTGCACCGGGGAAAACGGCGACGCCGGCGAAGGCGGCGACGCCGACGAGCGCCAGAGTGGCGAGCGCGTACTTGGCGCGAGTGCCCCAGACGCCGTTCGTGAGCTTGCGCTCGACCAGCGGGGAGAACTCGTCCAGCAGCGGACGCGTCTCGGCGGAGCCCATCATGGTTGACGTGGGTTGTCGATCACAACTACCAAATCAGGGCCGAACTTTTGGATAGTTCGTTCGCCTTCCGAGTGCAGGCGTGTCGCGCGTTCACGTACCTAAACGCGCTGATGTGTTCTTCACGTCTGACGAGAAACACTCCTTTCAATCGGCGATCGAAAATCGTTGCTCGTGAGCTCTCCGCTCGACGATATGAGCGACGACACGAGCGACGGCGATGTTGTATCCATGGGGTTCGATACAGAAAAACAACGTGGATCCTGACGATGGCGTGATTTTTTTTGATGCCCATTTGGTCATATGACCAAAGTTAATCAAATGTTTTGGTAATTCTGCCTATTTAGTCCGTACCGATGTTACAAAGTTGTATCGAGGTTACACAAATGAAGAAACGCATTTTTTTGACGACGGAATTTTTTAAAAGGGAAAAACACGGTTTTTTACTCGCGAACCCGATGAAACCCGACCTTTTGGATCCGATGTTACACATGATAAAAAGTGCGATCCGATGTTACACTTATTCAAAAAAACGGTCGTCTGGGGCGCAAACCAACCTTCCAGTCGAGCGCACTCGATCGATCCGATCAGTTCACCTCCATCCGCTCACCTCCCGCCCCGCATGGCACTCAACGAGACCGTCTCGTCCAGTCGCATGTCACCGCTTGTATCGTCCCCACCTCCGACGCCGTCCACACCGCGCGTCCTGACGAGCGTCCCGGAGTCATCAATGGAACCGCCGCCTTTGATCCGCGCCGAGAGGCTCAAGACGAAAACCTGACGCTCCGTCGTCACGATCGCCTCGCCCACGTAGTCCCCCGCCGCGACCCCTCGCGCGTCGCACACCACCCTGAGCTTCGCCGCCAGACCCGGGGATACCATCCCGGGCTTGAACTCAACCCTGAACGGCCCTGAACTTTCCGGCTGGCGCAGCGAGAAGCGCTGAACGTCGACGCCGACGTTGGTCAAGACGGCGCCGCGAACGATCGGCATTCCGTCGCGTTCCACGACGCCAAAGTGCACGTGCGCGGGCGAGAGCTCGAACGCGTCCTTCAAGCCGTCGCGCGGGTCCCTCCCGCCGCCCCTGTGCGACGCCAACGCCGTGGACGTCGTGCGCACGGGCCGGCGCGCGTTCCCCGGGACGGAGTCGTAGCGTTCGTTGCGAATCGGGCTCGCCTTTTCTTTATAGTACGCGGTCCGGGGCGCCGTCGTTTGAGTGCGTCGCCGGCCGGTGTAATCGACGCGCGTCCGCCCGCGGTGTGGCCTGCGCGCGGCGGCGTTCGTGGCGTCCTCCACCGCGCGTTCCTCCTCGCGGCGGCGGTAGAGGTACCCCTCCGGTCGGGTGAGATACTCCGTCTCCGGACGGATCTTCTCTGATCCGTATCGACGAGCCGAACCGCTTTGACGGCCAGTCGTCGATCGGCCGAGCGTTTCCGCCGCGCCGATGAACTCGCGGCTCGAACTCCCGGTGTGGCCCGTCATCGGGTACCCTTCGTCGTCGTAAACGATCTCGTGAGTGTACTCGCGCGCGTACACTTCGTCGAATCGCGGGTCCGTCGGCTCCGGGTCCGCCAGCTTCACCGCGGGATGTAGCCGGTGCTTCGTCGGCGACGGGATGGAACGGATGGGCCCGTGCGGGTTGCCGGGCATGTTCCGAATCGTGTCGTACGACCCTTGGCCTTCTTCGGATGCGAAGTAGCCGCACGGCGGGAACATCGGGGGCGTCCGCGGGCGCCGAGGCTTCGCGGGCGGCGCGATCTTGAGGTTCCTTTGAGCCTCCGCCGCGGCTTCCATCGCCGCCTCGTGTTCCGCTCGTTCGCGTTCCAACCGTGTCGCATCCTCGGCCGCGACGCGTTCGGCGTACGCCTCCTCTTTGGCCACCCTCGCGGCGAGGATCCTGTCGGCGAGGGTCCGCTCGGCGGCGATGAAGCTCTCGCCTCGCGCGTCGTCGAGGACGTAGGCGTCGGGGGTCACCGAGTCATCCGCGTTCGAGTGCGTCTTGAACTTGGCGAGTGAATCGTCGAGCCACGCCGATAACTGGTCCGTCAACGGCGGGTACTCCACGATCTGTCGGAAGACAAACGCGGCTGGGGGCTGCGCGGGCCGCGGTTTGGGCGCCTCGAACGCGGCGATTCGCGGCACGAGCATCGCGTCGGGCGGCGCCGGAAACGTCGGCTTGGACGGGAGTTTGAGCGACGGAAGCGTGGGCCCCGCGGACGACGGCCTCGACGGCCGCGGCGGCGCCACCGGGACGGCATCGGCGTCGATGAGCATGCTCGGTTTGGGCGGGGGTTCGAGCGGCGCGAGGTACGTGTGGTTCGTCACCCCGGGCTCGCCCCCCGCCACCGGCCCGGCGGTCACCGCGCACGAGGCGTCGCGGCTCATGGCGTCGGCGTACTGCGCGAAAGCCGGTTCGGACAGCACTTCAAAGTAGCACTCCTGGTCGGGGTACACCGCGAAGCACCGGGGTTTCACCTCGGGAGCCGAGACGTGACCCTCTTCCTGGGAGACGCGCGTCTCGATAGGCGTCGTGGTCTTTGATGGATCGCCGGTATCTTCGGCACCCTCGGCACCCTGGTCGGCACCCTCGGCACCCTCGGGCTCAGCCGCCGAGTCGTCGCCATTGAAAGCCTCGGGCGGCGCGAACGATCCGTCGGTATTCACCGTGAACCCGTCCACGTCGTCATCCCCGAGCGACAGAATCTTCCGCGTCACGAGGTCAAAGACGAAAACCCCGGGTGTGTGCACGCCGCGCAGGGCGTCGAGCGCGGCACTCGCCGGGTCCGCGGATGACGTCGCGGGGGCGTACGCGACGTGACCGGAGACGGCGCTCGCATCCGCCGCCACCGCGCTTCCGTCCCGGAGCGTGATCGCGATTCGCCCGTGGGAATCGACAGAACCGACGCTCGCGCCGAGGTCCACCTGCATGGGCGCATCGGGATCGGAGGGCGCGTGCACCGCGGCGAATCCCTCGCGCTCGACGCGCCACTCGCACCCGCCCGCTGGGTCCGCGACGACCCTGGTACCGTCGGAGTGAACCACGAGTCTTCGTCTCGACGGCGCGGGATGGTTCACGACGAGCGTGAGGTCTGAACGGGAGGTGACGACGGCGCCGGTGTCCGGGTCGGTGATGTGCGCCGACGGCACCGGGTCCACCCACGCGGGCGTTGGGACGATGAGGATGTCGGGGGGGAACGTGAAGTTTCCCTCCTCGTCCATGACCGGTTCGTTCGTCTCCGGATCCCTCAGCGCGGTGGGGGGCACGTACCCTTCCTCTCCATCCTTCGGCGGGAATTTCGGGGCACCCGTCTCCTCTTCGACCACCACGTTACCCTCCTCGTCCTTGAGCGGTTCGATCGGCGGGAGCTCGAATCCGACCCGGGGTTGGCCGTACCACGAATCCGGCTGTCGCCAGCGTGTCCCGGCGAGGTTCGTGCCGATCCACTCGCCGCGGCCGGTTGCCTCGTCAGGCTTACCGGGCCGCTCGCACAAACCGCCGTCGGGCAGCATGACCACGACGCCGTCGTCCGACATGTTACGAACCACGGCGCCGTTTCCCAACACCGCGCGGGACAGTTCGGTGGCGTCGAACTTGAGCGAGCCGGACTTGGCATCCGACGCGTTGCCGCCGGAACCCGCGGCGCTCGGTCCGGAAACGTCCGGCTTCTTCTGCGCGACGGTCCGCTCCGATGATACCTGGACGCAGAGCCCGGATGGCGTGATGTATTGGACCGATATCGGTGGCGGCGGCGGCGGGGTATCGGGTGTCTCGTACGTCGGGTTACCCTCGGAGTCCAGGACGGGGTTACCGGATTCATCCAGAAGCGGCGTTCGCGTCTCTTCGACTCCATCCTCGGCTCCATCTTCGCCCGCCGGATCGTCGGGTGTCGGTTCGGGCTCCGGAGCCGGCGGGTCGGGCGCGCGGGTGATCGTGATGGACGCGCCGATCTCACCCGCGAGCGTCGCGGTCAGCGCGCCGTCCGCCGTCGCCGCCCTGAACCCGAGCGTCACGCCACCCGCGACGACGGAGGTCGTCCCGTCGGGGTCCACGGAGACGATCGACCCGTGCCGGGGGTACCGACGCGCGTATTTCCCGCTTAATTTCTCCAGCCGCGTCTCGATGCCCTTGTACCCGACGCGGTCGAGGAACACGAGCGGGATCGCGGGGTCCGTGAAGGGCTCGGGCGGCGGATCCTCGCCGTCGTCGTACCCGATTTTCAACGCATCCGGGTCCTCCTCCTCCTCCTCGGGCTCGGGCTCGGGCTCCGGATCCGCAGCCTCAGCCGCCGCGAGCTCCGCGGCCGCCTCTTCCTCCTCGTCCGTGAGCATCGAGGATTCAGCGAGGAGCCGCGCGGCTTCCTCCTCTTCGGCGATCCGCGCAGCCTCAGCCTCGGCCGCCAGCCTCGCCACCTCCGCCTCGTCAGCCTTGCGATTCGACACCGCGTCCTGGTACCGCTCCATGTACTCGCGAAAGTCGACGGCCCGTTGTAGCACGTACGTCGTCGTCTCCTCGGTGCACGGCGCGTGCAGCAAGGTGACGAGCGCATCCTCCGGCGCGTGGTACAGCCGTACCTCGCCGCGCAAGTCTCGTTTGGCGTTACTGTAGAGGTTAGCGTACGCCTCCCGGGTCAGGGGTTCCCAGTGCCTTCGCCTGCGAACTTCGAGCCCGTGCTCCTCTCGGGCGCCGGGCGGTAGCATCGCGGCAGCGGCGGTGAGCATCTCGTGACGTTCGAGAACCTGAAGCGGCGTCTCCGGCGTGGGTAAAAACGTGCGAAGCGCGGTTTTACGAGCGCCGTATCCGTCGTCGTCGAGCTCGGGCACGCGCGGCATCCACAGCCTATCCGCTCCGGCGCACGCGGACGCCATGAGCGCGGACATCCGCGCCTCCACCTCGTCCGGGTCGAGCCGGACGACACTCGCGAGTGGGACCGCGGTGTCGCCTCGAAGCGCCCTGGCGAACAAGCCGGGGCCGTAGGTGGCGCGCAGAGTCGTCGCCGCGTCGCCGTTTTGCATGAGCACGACGCCTGAATTGTCTCCGCCGTCCCAGGCGCGTCCCATCGTGGTGTTCATCCCGCCGGTGAATTGCGAATCGTTCAAGCCGCCGTCCATGGTGGCGGCCAACGACGCGCCCACCGTCGTCGTCGTCGTGGAGAGCGTGTGCCCGTTGTTAACCTCGGGAAGCGACGCGATCTTAACCCCGCCGAGAGCGTCGGCAATCGCCGCCGCCGCCGCCGCCGCCGCAGCCTCATCCCTCGCCTTTCGCAGCTCATCCTCGCCGCCCATCGCAGCCACCGCGACGTTGGCGCACACCTGCCCGATCATCGCGTCGAGGACGACCGCGCACGTGGCTCGCTCGTGAGGAACACCCGCGAGTAACTGCCCGAACACGCGCTTATCCGTGGCTTCAATCACATCCGGGGTACACGCGGGGACGTGCGACAAGGACGCGTCGTCGCGACGCCAGCGCTGGTACTCGATGTCGGCGACGGCGAGGTACCCGACGTACTCCGCGACGTATTTGGCCATATCCGCGGGCTCAAGCGCGGGATCCGCGTCTCGGGGAAATTTCGCGTGGACGCACGCGATGGCTCTGCACCCGCGGTCCCAGTCGCACACCTCGATGGATGCATCGCGAGCTTCGATGAACTTGGCGGTGAGCTTACCCGGGGCGTCGTCGGGCTCCGGCGCCGGGGGCTCCGGCGAGGTCCAGTCGTCGCCGGCGTCGGCGGGCTTTTTGAAGTAATCGGAGTGGGGCCCGGGGGGCGCCCACGGGGCTCTCGCGATTTGCACGCACGCGCGAATCGGGAACCCGCCCGCCGCGAGCTCCGAGAGCGTGTCCACGTTATCCGAGCCGGTACCGCCCATGTCCGCCTGCAGCACGTACGTTTTCGTCGCGCGGCACGGCGCCTGCACGTCGTTCTTCGCGGCGATGAACTTCTCGCGCCATTCCGTTAACCGGAGCGATACTTTATCGTACGCCCATTGCGCCTGCTGCAAGGCGGACTCGGGGACGGGCGCGTCGGGATCCGGTTCCTCCGCGGCGCCTTCCTCCGGCGGCTCTTCCTCCTCGGGAGGCGGGGGTTCCTCGCCCGCGTCAAGCGCCGCCTCGTGCGCCTTCTGCGCGGCGTCGAGCTTCGGGGATCTGATCTTCATCTCCTCCTCCGCCGCCGCGAGCTGTGCGGTGGATTCCGTCAGCGCGCGGCGCCGCCTGCGTCCGAGGTCCAGCCTGAACGCCTCTTTGTCCACCTCGCTTTTGGCCTTGAACAGCTCGTGTTTCCATCCCGCGTTCAGCGTCCACGTGCCTTTGTCCGGGTCCTCCGACGCCGCGTGCGCTTCTTTGGACGCGACGATGCGGAGCTGGACATCTTTCCACGGATCGTGGGGTTCATCCTCGGCGTCCGCGGCGGGTTCCGTCGGGGCGGCGGCGCCCTCGGCCTCGCCCTCGGCCTCGGCCTCGGTCTCGGGCGGTGGGGCGACGGCGGCCTCGGCCGCCTCGGTCATCTCCGCGAGTGTGAGTTGCCCGAAGCAGTTGAGCCGGCCGTCCACGACGGGCCATGGGACCGTGTCCGGGTCGATCAGCGCCGCCTCCACCGCGTTGGCGTCGACGCCGGCTTGGGTGCCGGCGTCGAGGACCACCGCGAGTGTGCGCCATTCCAGGTTGAACTCGGGGAACGGCTCCTCGGGCTGCGCGTCGGGCGGGAAAAGGAGGGTCAGTCGGGTCGAGACGGGCGAGATCCCAATTCGGCGTTGGGCGTGGGTCAATCTAACGGGCGGGGCGGTGCGCGGGTGCGCGGGGTTCGGGGGAGATCGACGCGCGCTCACCTCCGCCGGCACATCTTCAGCCTCCTCTTCCGCCATTGCTGCCGTCGACGCGATACGCGATGCGCTACGTGCACGAGCGCGTCGGCGGCACTGCGACGCTGGCTCGGAGCAACGTCCACTTGGGGGAAAACATCAGAGATTGCCGCATTTCACCCTGACGAAAACAAATGTCCAACTGTTAACCCTAAACTAGTCTAACCCTACGTACGCGTCTCACCCACGTCATCCGACCCTGTATTTTCATCCTCCCCGCCGCGCCGCACCCACTCGCCGTAGATGTCCCTGAAGTCAACCTTCCCGATGTCGTCGCCGGTGTACAGGCAGGGAATACTCGCGGCGAGCCTGTCGTCCACGGAAAAGTCCACCGTCCCGCCCGCCGCCTTGGCATCGTTCGCAGCACGAGCGCGGTCCATGAGCCCGAGCAATCCGTACACCCCGTCGCCAGACACGCCGAGCACCCGCAACACGTTCCCAAGGCTTCGACGAGCGGACCCGACGCCCTCGCCCCGTTCTTGTTCTTCATTCTCCTCGCGCTCGTGCACGTACGCGGCCAGCACCGCCGCGTGCGGTGTAGTCAGCGTTTGCAAATTCAATCCGTGGGCGTCGTCCACCCTGGACCAACCCGCGGTTTCGCCGTCGGACCGGGAGTCGACTTCGACGTACGACGCCGCGGCGTCGCAGTGCTCGAAGAGTTTCACCATCGCGCCTCGGGTGACATCGTCCATTTCCTGGAGCTGCCGACGTTCATCGGGGATGTCAGTGAGCGGGGATGGATGGCGACGGAGCTCTCGATACGACGAGGAGGCGTTGAAACTGTCGCGCCTGGAGGCGTCCAATCTCCAGGGCTGCGCCGGGTTCAGCTTGGCGTCACGACGAGCGAGCACGGTCGTGCGATGGCGTGCTCGACGCCAGCTTTCCGCCGCGTGATCGAGGAGCGGCATCGTGGGAGCTTTGTGAAACGCGGTGCTCGTCTTGATGTCGGAGTGAACGCCTCTCAGTTTGTTACCCAATTTCTCCATCCGCGCCTGGACGGACGCGAGCTCAGCCTCGAGTCGTTCGTACTCCGAGTTGCCCGCGGTGAGCTCGTCGCTCTTCGCACGTGCCTCGTCGATCGTCAGCGGGGGAGGTGAGCCGATCGCGTGCAACCATTCCGCCCAGGATCGGATCAGAGGCGACGGATCGGATCGGATCAGCGGCAACGGTGCAAATTTTCTTCTTTTGAAGAACGCCTCGACGGCGGCGTCGAGCTCTCTGATCGCTTCCGATGAAGAAGAGGCGGTGGACCCCTCGTGTGAGAACGCATCGATGCGCCATGGATGTTTAGGGTACAACTCCGCTGCGCCTGTGAGAATGTCGGCGATGGCTTCAATCTCGGGCCTTCTGAAATCGTTTTCGTTTTTCACGCCGGCAATCACCCTCGCGGCGATCCGTAGCGCCGCCTCCACGTCGGGCCAAGGCCGGCCACGTGCGCTCCGAATCCATGCTGGCGCGTTCTCCACGTTCAGCAAGATCACGGTCCATCGATCGAAACTGGCGTAGTTCAATGTGGTGTTCGGTCCCTCAAATCTCATCCGTTGGTAGTCGAGACTGCGATAGATGGCGTCGTACATCGCCCACGCGCAGCCATCCTGGCCGATATGAATATGGAGGTATTCCCAGAGAAGCTTGAATGGGAGGGTATAGACATCCACTTCGTGTGCATTGCCTGTTGCCTTTACCAATCTCCGACCTTCTCGGGTCCATTCGCGCTTAAAGAGTGGCATGCCTTGCTGATCATAATTCGCTCCGCTTCCTTCATCTTTACCGTTGAACATACCGTCGCAAGCAAAACACTCGTTGATGGCATCGGAGACGACGTCGAAGGCTATGAGCTGCGTGAAGAGCGCCTCTTCAACCTCCTCGATGACGTGATCGGCGATGTGCCCCGGGTGCAGCTCTTCGTCTTCGAACACCATGGTGATCCAATGCTTGAGGAGCACGCACATCACGGCGCGATGAAACGCGTGCTCATCTTGTCCGGGCCAAAAGTACCCGCGCCAAGTGAGCGCTCGACCGAGGTCGGGATCTAAGGAACACTTGCGTAATCCAGCCTGCGTGACGTGAATCCCATCGGGTACGAAATCAGAGTTTGGTACGTTGACAGCCGCCCTCTTTTCCAACTTTCTCGCCAATCCATGAACTGTGCAGATCAGTTCGTGCAAGATTGGAAATTGCGGTCGCTTCGTGATTTTGTCATCGAGGTCAGCATCGGGGCGTAGAGCAGTTGCTGTTTCCCATAAGCCGCAGGGCATGCAGTGATCAGGTTTGATCTGCGTGACCAGACCCAGTGCTCCGATCATGACCCAGTCTTTCAGGTAGGCTCGTGCGGCGAGTTTCCTCAGGGAGTCATCCTTGGGCCTGGCCAGAAGCCAGTCTCTGGCGGCGGCGTACGCGGCTCGGGGTGCGCCGTACCCCAGCGCGGTCCACATTCTCATGGCGGTCCACTCGATGTATTGAGACTTGGGCACGGATGTTTCGGGAAACTGCACGCGCGGCCCCACGTGATTTCTTTTCTGCATAAATTCTGGCGAGTCGTATTTGTCATCCTTGCTCCTGTGTGGCGTATCTACGAAAGCCTCCCTCTGAGCCATGTGATGCGCGAGCTCGACCGCGAGTCTTGTTTCAGACCAGGATGTTGGATGGGGCTCTCCGTCTTCTTCGCCGTCCTCGGGGATATCCGGTGCCGTCGAGGAGACGGTGACACTTCCGAGCTCCTTGGACTCGAGGCTCGCATCCGCGTACTTCGACTTGTGTAATCGCCAGCGACCGAGGATCGCCTCCGGAATGGTCGGGATACCCTCCGCATCGAAAGTCGTGAACGTGACCATGAACTCCCTCGGGGGCGAGGCTCCGGCACATTTTCTCAACATTTCATCTAGAAGCAACGCCGTCGTCGCGCCGATGTACTCGCCGGGCAAGGTGACGTCGTTCAGCACGGGAAGCTCGCCCTTAGCCAGGCGCTCGCACAGCAAACGAGGCCACGTCCTTTGGAACCCTTGCTTCGGGTTGAAGATGTTATCCCGGTAAAGGTCAGGTTCTCCGCTTCGCAGGAAGGCGGGCTCTTCTCCTTCCTCTGGAATGGCATGGCAGGTCATCTTGAATGCCTCGATGGTGGGCGGCAGAGCTGCCACGATGCGTTCGGCTGCCCGATCGTGAAGCCCGACTCTGTCGAGAGTCAAGGACTTCAGCGAAGATGCCTGCAGTGCGTCGGCGAAACCGCAGTGGTCAAAATGCCTCTCCTCGATTGAGTAACGGTGACTCAGACGAGGAATGTGATCCGAATGCACCCCGGCCGCAGTAAGAGGGTAGAACATCAGCCACGACAAGTTCATGAGATGAAGCTCCTCGAGACCTTCTCCGTCCTTTGAAAGCTCGAGCAACGAAGTGAGTTCTTCGAGGTCTTCCGGTCCGTTCTCAATCGGGAAACACATGCTCGTCTCGAAGGGCGGCGTCCTGTCCCGAGACTGGCGCGAGTCGCCGTCAATCGTCAGAGACCTCAGAGAGCCGGGGGCGTCGTCTTCATCTCTTTCGTTATGTAACATTTCTTGGACGCACTGAAAGATATCGTTCAAGTTCATGCCCGTATCCCGAATTGTCAGCGCCTTCAGAAAAATGGCTCCTTGGAGAGCAATAAATCCCCAGTTAGTCATCGTAAGCTTCAACTCGCCGCCCTCCGTGTGCGACCCCACGAGCGTCAGGGTTTCGATGCCCCGCTTATGCGCCCCTATGTTGAGCACACCGTTGAGCGCTTCGTCGCCAACCATCACCGCCTTGTCCACCACGATGTGCTTGCACATGACGTCCACCATGTCGCGCCACCGCTTTCCCACGAGCCTCAGTGGCCCTCGGGGCTGGCGGAACGGCCTCGGCTGACCCCGCGCGGGCGGGGCGCGGAAGCGCTCGCCGAGACTCCAACGATCCGCGTGGTCGCCGAGCGCGTGCCGAATGATCCGCTGAACGACCTCGTCGGGAAGCTCCGGCGGAAGCCGCGGCGAACCCTCAGCCACGGAATCCTCGTCATCGCACGGGCCCTCGCCCTCTTCTCCTTCCCGGGCGTCGGCGGGCTCGGGCGTCGCGGGGGATATCGCGTCCCCCGAGGCGCGCGACATGGCGGCCTCGCCCGCGAGTCTCGCGGCGTCGCTCATCACGACCGAAGCTCCGAATCTGCCGGTCCGACACGCGCGACGCCGTCTGTACAGAATCTGAGAAAACTTCAGGCTGGCGGGAACGAGAAAACACAGCTGTGCACGAGATTTCCGACTGACAACGACAACCTCCGATGCGGGCTAAATTAAACAACACGCTACGCACTAATGCCCCAGCCGCTTCATCTGCTCCAGGATCGCCTCCGCCATCGGCGCCGCCTCGTAGTTCTTCCCGTAGAACGTCACGAACTCCCCGTTCGGGTCCACCAGGTACATGATGATCGAATGATCGACGAGGTAGTCGTCGCCGTCCTCGTCGCCCGTCTTGTGATAGTACACCCTGTACTGCTTCGCCGCGGATTTACACGCCTCCACGCTGCCCGTGACGCCGATGAGCCGCGGGTGGAACTCCTTCACGTACTCCTTCACCCGCTTGACGGTGTCTCGCTCCGGGTCGATTGATATAAAAACCGGCGCGATTGTTTTACCGGCCTTCTCCACGAGGTCGACGCACTCCGCCATCTTCTCGAGCTCGTCGGGGCATATGTCGGGGCACATCGTGAAGCCGAAGTAGAGGAGCGCGAACTTGCCCTTGAGCTCGTCGGTGTGCCACCGCGCGCCGTCGTCGTTCGCCAGCTTCATGTTCCCGAACGGACCGCCGATGGACGCCTTCCCGGAGGATGGCCCCGCTTTGATGGACTCGAGGCGTCGTTGCCTCTCCATGTCGTACATGTAGAGGAGGCCGCCGCCCGTGGCGCACATCGCGGCTAGAGACTTCCACCCGACGGGCCCGGAGCTGCCGCTCGTGGACGACGCGAACGATCTTGACGCGTTCGGGGTCCACAGACGGGGACGGTGGGCGGGGTGCCCGATCTCGAGGGACGCGCGCGCGGCGGCTGGGAGCGCGCGGGTCGACGCGGCGGCGCTCTCCGCGGCCGCGGACGATCGCGCGGCGGCGAGTGCCGCGCGCGCGAGTGCGCGACTCGGACCGGGCATCCTACCGGGCGGCGGTATCGATTCAAGCGCGCGAGGGTGTCGCCGTCGCGTGTGGAGACGTGGCCTTCGAGCAAACTGAGAGAGCAGCGCTCGAACAGTCGAAGCGCCGGCGGTTCCAAGAAGGGGAACTTCTCCCCTTCCCCTCTCGCCTGTTGCCCGAACCGGACAGTTCTGGATTAACGCCTGTCTAATTGCCCATATCACTACGCCCCATTTCCTCTATTTCGAGGCGGATTGCCGAAGATTGCATGTGAAAAACCGAAGATTGCAGGTTCGATCCCTGCTGGGCACCGAGGGTGAAAAAAAAAATCCAATGTGAACTTTGCGAACGCCAGGCGATTTCTCGTGGATTGTCGCAATCTCTGTGACTCGGATGCCACGTCAACGAAAATATCCGCAAAAGGCGAAGACAAAAGCGTTCCCGTCACTTCAACACGCTCACTGCCGCACATCCGCGACACGCAAACGCCCACAACCTCCGCGTTCAACGCCACCGCACTACTTCACACAACCAACTAACATGGGTTTCGAAGACCAAGTCCAGAAGGTCGGCGACTGGGGTGAGTAATTCGCCAGATCATCTAATCGTCGTAAATTCCCACGTGGCTTTTTTGCAACTCGTCACGCGTCCCCGAAGACCCTTCATGTCGCATGTGAACGCGTCGATTTTCCTCGAACGCGCCCGACATCTTTCGTATCCCGGTCCCGCGCGATGTTCTCGGCGCGCGCGACCGCCGGATACTCCCCGCGCGCGCCGCATCATGCGACTTCCGCGTTCCGGCAAACTGCATTTTTCCCCGCGAAAAGCGTAACAACTGAATGCCGCGCCCCGCTGCTTCCCGCACCCTCGCAGGCCTCGAGCACATCGCACACGCCCCCAAGGACCGCCCCCACGCCGATAACCACCCCGGCTGGGGCATCTCCGGCGATGCTCACCACCCCGCGCCCGCGAAGAAGGGCGCCAAGGAATCCTCCCGCAAGTCCGTCGACCTCTACCCAACCGGTCGCAGATCTTTCGATATGTCCAACAACATCGTCGGCAAGGCTATCGACACCGACGTCAAGACCCAGCAGAACCTGGACAAGCACGGCCTCTCCGCCTTCATCTGAGCTCGTCGTGGCGTGCATATAACGCACGAGCCGGACGACGACATGTATGAACCACGATGTAAGACTGAAACGCCGTACGAGAAGCGAGCCCCAGGCGGCTCGCGACGAAACGAGAGAATTATAAAATAAATTGCACCCATTGATGTACCGCCGAACTGAGCCGACGGGACCGGCGCACGACTGTACCAAAAACACGTATCAACAAGCCGCGGCGCTCTGGTCATCGTACGTTTAGTTCATAGACGCTGTGTAGTATTTTCTATAACAGCTCGAAAGATGTGCAAACTCTACTTATATCCGTTCCCCCTCGAAGAAGAAGAAAGCGGCGAATTGACGGCAAGAATCGTCGACTCAATTCGTCGATGCCCGATTGACTCCCCGTCGCGTTACGCGAGCTCCTTCAGGCCGTTCTTCTCGAGAAACTCGGCGAGCGGGGAGTCAAACTCGGGATCACCCGCGAGGAGCCCCTTGACGTCGACGCCGCCGTCCGCCGCGTACGCCTTGGCGTCCTTCTTCCCCTTGGCCCGCAGCTCCTTGAAAATCGCGGCGACGTACTCGCGGCGGTACAGGACATCCTCGACACCCTTCGCGCCGTCCGCGATGAACGTCGGCGCGAGCGCGTCGCCGATGATGAGCGACGCGACGAGCCCGCCGAGGAGCTTCGGCGCCATGGGGGTATCGATGGCGATGTCGTCGAGCGCCGACACGGGCTCGCCGACGGCGTCCGCCAACGCGCTTTCCGTGACGTTCATCCCGTCGCTCTCCTTGCGGAGCTGGATAAAGAGCTTGGCGCACAGATCGCGGTGCTTCTCGTTGGACGAGTCCACGACGTGCGTGACAAACGCGCCGAGCACGGCGTCGAGCGCGGCGGCGGGGTTCTTGGCTTTCTCGAGAATCTCCCGAACGGAGAGCACGGCTTCCTTGACGTCGGCGACTTGCATAAACTCGGCGACGGCGGACCCGCACTTCTCCTCAACCTTCTCCTCGTCCCAGGTGCCCGCGCCGGGCGCTGGGCCCGGCGCCGACGTGGACGGGGAGGCGGCGGAGGTGCCGGTGACGGCCTGCATGGCGCGCTCCTTGGCGAGTTTACGAAGCTCGGCGTCCCGCTTCGCCTTTTCCTTCTCCGTGGGCATAGCCGCCTTGTGCTTAGCCGCGACGTACGGCCCGGAGAGCGCGGAGGAGCCGTCGCCGGTGGCGCCGTCCTTGCCCACCATCTCCCAGTCGCCGCCGACGGCGTTGGTGGAACCCCCGGGTCCTTCCGGGAAGAGGATCTCCTCAGCCGCCGCGGGCGACATCAAGCCCGCCGCAGCCGCCTCCGCGTGGATCTCCCCGAGCGTCATCGCCTCGAGCTTCTTAACTCTGGGGATCCACTCGCTCTTACGGAGCTCGATGACGTCGTTGCAGAGGAACCTGACGCGGGAGTCCAGGGACTCGTTGTCCGCGAGCGCCTGCAGCCTGGTGAAGTACCCGCCCATCATCTCCTTCGGCATCTTGGGGCTGTTATCGAGGTCCTTGCCGACGGTGGACATGAGGCCGGTGAGCGCCTCGATGTTCTCGTCGGGGGGCGTGGACCCCGGCGCGCCGAGCAGGTCGGTGACGCACGCGTGCAGAATCTTCTCCGCGATCATCTTCTTCTTGAAGAGCTCGCCGATGAGCCGGATGTTGCCCATCGTGCGCAGCTTGACGCGCTTCGTCGCCGCCGCGCGCTCGGCGGGATCCGTAATCGTCGAAAGCTCCGTCCTCGCCTGGCCGGCACCTTCGAACTCCTCCTGGCAGGTGTTCAACAAGATGCGCCTGAACGTCATCGGCTTGCCATCGGAAGACTCCCCGGGGAACTCGGGAAGCTCCTTGGACAGACGCAGGCAAACGTCGGCGTACATGCCGCAAAAGCCGGGCTCCCAGATGGCTTTGTCGAACACGATGGAAATCGTGTCCGACAGCGCCGCCGCGGTCGTGATGCCAACCTCGAGCAGCTGCTCCATCAGCCGGTCGAACTTCTCGGGGGTGATCTTGTTGAGGATGGACTTGACCGCGCGAGTCACCTTGGAGCCGTCGTCGTCGGCTCCGCCGCCCCGGCTCCACGCGTTAGCCGCCTTGACGATCGTGGCGCCGTCGGTGCCCTCGGGGAGCGGCGTGAGGTCCACCTTGCCGCCCTTCTTGCCGCCCGCCTTTGCGTTGGTGGTCTTGGCGGCATCCGTGGTCTTCTTCTCGTTCCAGTCCTTGTCGCCCTTGGACGGTTGCTCTGCGGCGGCGGAGGAATCCGCGGGCTGGTCGGGTTTTTTGCCCCACTGCGCGTCAACCTCGGCTCCCATGGCGGAGAGAGCCTCGGAGTTGACCTCGTTGATGACGATCTCGACGGGGCTCGTGGCGAGTTCCACCGGGATCTCCGTGTACTTCTGCGGACGTTTGGAAGGGAGCACGGTGAGTACGAGGGAGGGAGGGTTCGAGCGGAAGAGGGCGGGTGGATCGACGAGAAGGAAGCGAGTTTTCGGATTTTTGTGACTGTTTGCCCATAGGTATGCGTACCTCCTTGAACGCCCTGAGAAAGTCGGCGTCGTACTTGATCACGTCCTCGGCGTTGAGCTTCTTCGCGGAGTCCACGGAGGGTGCCTGTTTGGTTGGACGGGAGATGAGGGGCGATCGTGAGTCGATGGGGTCACGGAGGACATGGACGCGGCGCGTGACGAGTGGCGCGTCGAGCGACGACGCGGGAAGCCGAGGGGGCTCCGCCGCGCGGCGACGTTATTTTCCCAGGTTTCACTCGCGGTTGGCACATCTGAAGTTCGTGCGGGTGGGGCGGCGTTCGGGGGCGCGGTGATCGCGGCCGGGATGACCCACCTGGGGTCGGGAGCCCATCGCGAAGGCGGCGAAGACACCGGGGCCCCCGGTGCCGGCGCCGCCGGGGCGAAGCGAGAGGCCCGCGCCGCCAGGGCGCAGGCTGATGGCAGAGGCGCCGCCGCTCATGACGAACCACGGTGCGGGTGAAAGTGTGGGTGCAAAACCCTGCTCGAGCTGGATCTTCGCTGAGAAATGCCCAGCGGTTGAAAAAGAGACCTTGGGCTTTATCCACTCAGCATGATTGCCCCCACGAGGCGACAGACACACTCCGCGCTCACGCACGGCTCAATCGCACGAGGCTCACGTTAGAGCTCGTTAGATCGTACCTCAGAAGACCATGACGAGCGTCGCCGCATCGCTCGCCGCGCGCGTCGCGGTCGCGTCCGCGCCCACCGCGCGCCCCGGGCAAAAGCGCAGGACCGCCGCCTCTAAGAGGATTCCCCGAGCGGGATACGAGTCCGACATCCCCGACACCCGCGGCCAGCCCGGGCGCTTCGGCGACGGCGGCATGAACAAACAACGCGACGGCGGCGGCGGGCTCATCCTCCCCGGCGACGACAGGTTCGACGAGGGCATGGTCAAGGGCATCCCGTCGCCCAACAACCCCGGCGGCACCAACGGCTTCGACCCGCGCACCGGCACCGGAGGCCCAGGCCAGCTCCCGGGCGGCTACGAAGCCCCCCCAAAGCCCGGGTCCGAGAAGGACCCGAACGCCGCGTTCGCGCCATTCCGCCCGCCCTCCGCGTACCTCGACGAAGATCCCGAAGGCTTCCTCAAAGAAGATAACCAGATGTCCTTCCTACGCATACGCAACCGCGCCGGCATGTGGTACCAGCTCGCGCCCATCCTACCCAAGCTCATGCGATCCGGATTTCTCCCCGACGACATCTTCGACGAGACCGGGCTCGAGCCCCGCGAGCAGTCGCTGTGGCAGACGTGGACCTCCACGCGCGGCTCACTCATCTCCGACGAACGGTTCCCCAACGAGAAGCTGTCGTACTTCGACGACGAGCACAACGGCGCGCCGTGCCTGAGCAGTCTCCAGTACCTCACCAACGAGGAACGACCGGCGGCGGCGGAGTTCGTCGCCGATCAACAGTTCGACCCCGAACAGACCAAGGAGCTCATCAGGGCGTACGAGATCAGAAGGGCGAACAACTCGCAGGCGAAGGGCTTCGGTTCCACCCCGGGCGAGATCATGGCGTTTAAGATGTGGCGAGACGTCCAGGAGGTGCAGCGGTACGAAGGTATGGAGCGGGTCAGCGAGCTCGTGGAGAAGGGTAAGAAGTACGCAGAGTCCGAGACGGCGGTGACGCGCCTGCAAGCCCTGAAAGACGCGTGGGAGATGGACCTCGCGGACGGCAGCGACCTCATGGAGGGCGGTTTGTTCGCCAAGGCCAAGGCGGACAACGCGGCGAACATCGCGCTGGTGCGGCTCGACCCCGAGGAGCTCGCGTTTCGGCCGATTCCGTACCTCGGCCCGATGGAGTCGCTCTCCGTCGAGAAGGTCCTCGCGGTCCAGCCCGTGGCGCGCACCGGTGTGTTCAACACGTTCACGCCCGTCGGGGCGAAGGAGTGGGTCGCGATGCCCGCGTGGGCCGCGCTCGGGTCCGCGAAGGTGCCATTCGCCATCCTGGTGAGTAACACCGGTAAGCTCTCCGGCGCGGGCGATTTGAGCCAGCGCGAGGAGCCCGCGACGTTGGTGGTGGACAAGGCGAACAACACCCCGGCGCCGGGGGCGTACTTCCTCGTCGCGAGGGAGTCGTCTATTCAGCTCGCGGGCGGTAAGGGTGCGGTCGTGATCGACGTCTACCCCGGGCGCGAGTGCATGGACATCGAGAAGGACGGGAAAGGTACGGTGATCGGCAAGGTGGTGCTCGCGGTGAGGGCGCCGGGCGGGCAGAACGACGGCATGACCACCGACTTTGTGGCGTAAATCACGCGCCCGGCGTGTTATTGTTTTGTTCAAAAGGACACTCTATTATTGATAGTATCGATGTAATAAACTGATGTTCGAAAACTGATTGTGTTTTTTTTATTTGACAAGGGTGTGGCTCGAACGGCTCCAATCGCCGCCGCGTTGACGACTTAATCAACGGGCGATCTAAGCCTTGGGCTTCTTCTTCTTCTTGGACTTGAGGGGCTGGGTGATGAGCTCCTTGAGCTCCTCGTCCGTCAGCTCCAGCGCGGACTCCAAGGGCTGGCACGTCCAGGTGGTCACGCGGTCGTTACCGTTCTGCAACACCAGCACCGTCGCCTTGAAATGCGCGACGGCGTCGCCGGGCTTCTCGTAGAGCACGGGATACTTGTGCAGGAGCTCGTGGGTGCAGCACTCGACGAGCCCTAGCTTGGCGCCCTTGATGCCCTCCATGGCGCGCATGGAGAAGGGCATGGTGGGGAACTTCTTCTGGATCTCCGAAAACACGGCTCGCGACGCCTGCATCTTGAGCTTGTAGTTGTTCTCCACGGCGCGCTTGTACACCGCGGTTTCCTTCTCGTCGATCATCTTGGGAGTACCCTCGCCGGAGGACATGACGATGTCGAGGGCGTACACCTCGTTCAGCGCGATGTCCGCCTCGTCAGCCTTGAGCTCCGCGGATGGCTTGTTCAAGATGACCTTGTTGCCGTCGATGACGTAGCGCTTCATGTTGTGCGAAAGGACACCCTCCACCACGCGGACGCCGAAATCCTCCGCCACCCTCTCGATCGCCTTGGCGACCTCGCTGTTCGCGACGCCGGGGCGGAGCTTGCGGATGGCAGCCTCACCCGCGGTGACGACAGCCTTCATGACGTCCGCCTGCGCGCCAGTCACCGGAGCGTTCATGTCGCCCATCAGGACCACGGTGTGCGCGACGGTTGAGACGTAGCCGTCGACGTGCGCGCCGAGGTCGATCTTCACCGCCTGGCCCTCCTCGAGGACGGTGGCGTCATCGGAGGGTGGGGAGTTGTGGCACACCTGGTGGTTGACGCTGATGCAGGTGGGAAACGCGATTCCCTTCTCGATCTTGTTGCCGTCCTTGTCTTTTTTGTTGTAAAACTTGGCGGCTTCCTCCTCGACGGTCTTGTCGCCGAGGTTGCAGATGTCGACCACCTTGGCGCCGGGCTTGCACGCGGCGAGGGCGGCGGCGAGGGCCTCTGTTGTCGATCGGAGAGGGGTGTGGGACGGGAAGGTCAGCGCCATGAAGCGTCGAACCGACGGGCCGAATAAAAAGCAGAGGGCGAGGGTTAAAAAACGCGATGTGTGATCGGTGAGGCGGGGCACGCACTGTTGGCGATCTCGGCGGCGACCTTGTACTTGTCCACGACCGCGGGCTGCGATCGGGTGGGGATGGAGACACGGTTTGTCAGACACGGTGAGATGCACGAACGGCGATCGGGGCGTGGATCAGGACGGCGCGCCCCTCGAACCGGCGGGTCGAAGAACTTTGGATGTGAGCGCCCCACGCTTCAACCAACTCCGAGAGGCTTGAAATTGAAAACTCGTCGAGGCCGGGGGCGGGGGACGCACGTTGGCGCAGGTGAACTCGGTCTCGTCCTCGGCGTCGCTGCCGTAGTCCGACATGATCGCTGTTTCTCTTTAGCGGCGGTTCTGACGCGGCGCGGTGGTGCACACGCGCGGTTGGAACTGGCCTCTGGGTCGGCCCGAGAACTTGGGCAAACAACAACACAAAGGCGGCGAAAAAATAAAAGAACTCGAGAAGGGTTTTGTTTTCTGCGATTGCTGACGAGGATTGAATTGAATTGAGGTACTCGAGTATGAGCAATTAGAAGGGCACTGCATCGAAGGACCTATTTTCCATATCGTAATTGCCTCTCTTATGACTATTTGGTTTGATAGACCAGCTCGATTTTTTGCCGCCTTGACAGCTTGAGTGAACACCACGAATGAATATCGCGAAAATGGTGGTTACCTCGCGGCGTCACAGTCGTGACGCGAAGGGCGCGCGACGGACGTGAGGGGCGTTCGACCGGGACATTCGATCGGCGTCGATCGATCCGAGGGGCGACGCGGGCGCGGGCGACGCGGCGTGAACCGGGTGAGGTTCAAAGGGGACGCGCTAACACCGCCGCGGCCTCGGTGTGAGCGAGCACCCAGGGGACGAGGAGTTAAAAAAAGGCGCGGCGTGTTACGGAGGAGCACGTACGTAGCGCGCGATGGGGCGGCGCCCGGGACAGACGGACGTCTCCGTGGAGGACGGTAACACTGAAGCGATGAAAAAACCGAGGTCCGAGGCGGACGTGCGGTGGATGTACTACGCCAAGGCGCTGAGCTTCCTCCTCGCGTGGTCCCTCGTCAGCGGGCTGATCATCATCCTGAACAACTGGATCCTACACTACGACCACTTCCCTTTTCCAATCACGCTCTCGGCGTCCGGCCCGCTGTTCTCGTGGCTCGTCGCCGCCACCTTGGTCGCGTGTGGGCACACCAAGCTCGAACGGCGGATGACATTCACGCTGTGGCTACGAAACATCTTCCCCATCGGCTTCTTCACCGCAATCACCTACGCGACGGGCAACGAACTGTACATGTTCCTGTCGGTGTCGTTCATTCAGATGATGAAGTCGCTGTCGCCCATCGTCGTCCTGTTCCTCCTGGTGCTGTTCCGCCTCGACGTCCTGACCAACGAGAAGCTCGCGGGGGTTCTGATCATGTCGGTTGGGATGATCATCGCGTGCTTCGACGAACCGACGTTTTCCATGTGGGGCATCGGGCTCATGGTCGTGGGAGAGATGGCGGAGGCCATGCGCATGGTGTTCTTCCAGCACCTACTCGGCTCGCAACAGTTTGGGCTCATCGAAGGCTTGTTCTACACGTGCCCGGCGAACTTCTTCTTCCTCTGCATCGGCATCGCGATCTTCGAGGAGAAGTCGCTGACGGAGCCAGAAAACTACGGCCGAGTGGTGAACAACCCTCTGCCGTACATCGTCGTATCGTGCATGGGCTTCGGCGTGATCCTCACCACCCTTGGGGTGATTCAAACGTGCGGATCCCTGACGTTCAAAGCCGCGGGGCAGGTTCGAAACGTCGGCATCGTCTTTGTCAGCATATGCACCTTCGGTGATCGAGTCACGGGGCAGCAAACCGTCGGGTACGCCATCAACTTGGTCGGTTTCGCGATTTATCAATACGTTAAATCGCGCGAGGATCTGGCGGCGCTGGAGGCGAAACGAGTGGGTGGTGAGACGGCCGGGACGGCCGGGGGTGGCGTGGGCGGCGAGCGAGTGTTGAGAGACGGCGGTGGAGAGGGCGGCGACGCATCATCGGGCCAAAAAGATGAGTCGGTTCCGCTGTTGGGCGGCGGGGGCGACGCGTACGGCGCGGCGGGGGCTGGCGCGCGTTCGGAGACGGAGTCCGCGCCGCTGCGGCGGATGCCCAGCACGCCGGTGTTCTCCAACGTAGCGCACAGATAGGTCATTCGTTATTATCACGCGAGCTTAGTAAGAGTTATGATGACGAGTCGGGAACTTTTTTGTGATTCGAGGGCGCCTGCTCGTCTCCTGGTAACGCCTCCCGCGTGACCCGTCGTGGCCACGACAACGCACGGCCCGATGCGTCAGTGTCGACCGCGCCCACGCGTGTGCGAACCCGCCCGCGTATCCGCGACACACACACCGTACCGACGCCGCCATGCCGCGCGACATGACCCGTGCGTACCCGATACCCCGCGACGTTCCCCCGCCGGCGCGGCGCCATCCCCCGCGTTACTCGATTCCTGATCTCGATCTGATTGCCCGAGGCGACGACGCGACGGCTCCTGAACTTTCCCACGCATCCCGACGCCATCGTCCACCCGACGCCACCCCATACCATGATGACACATGACACGCCTCACTCATCGCATCTCACCCCAATCCCACGACGTATACAGAGACCGGGCGGCACCCGCCGCAGCCCAAGTTCGAGCCCTTCGCCTTCTACACCTGCTTCCGCCTCGGCGACCCCGAGCAGCTCGAGCTCATCATGAACGCGGATCCGTACTACTGGACCCAGGACAACGGCGCGGGCGGACCGGTTCACTTCAGCACCACGTACAAGCAACTCGACATGCTCCACCACATCCTCAACAACTGCCCGGAGGCGGTGAACCAGTCCGACCAGCGCGGGTTCACCCCGCTGCACCGGTGAGTATATTTTTATTTTCGTACGTACGGGCAATTAGACTGACGGCGTGTTTGTTTTACAGAGCCGCCTACCTGTCGCAGTACGACGGGTACCTCGAGCTCTACGAGTATTTACTCTCCCGCGGCGGCGACCCGTCCATCCGCACCAAAGACTACGACCCGTACCTCAACCCCGGGCGCAAGACACCCGTCCAGGTGTCCATCGACGACGACAACGTCCGCGGCGCGATCAAGGCGCTCGAGGTAAGTTCATTTTAACTCTCGTATGGGCAATTAGTTTGACGTCATGTTTTCTTTACAGGAAAAGTACGCGGACGTCCAGAAGGTTCCGGAGCCCCACGCCGACCTCAGCGAGTGGTGGACAGTGTACGACTACGGCTTCGATACCGTTCGCAAGTGGCCGAAACACTACAAGCCGGTATACCCCGAGGACCGCAGACGCGAGCGGTTCAAGGTGGAAAAGGCAGAGTTCAAAGCCAAGCGCAAGGCGGCTCGCGACGTTTTCATCGCCAACGAGATGGCCGCCGGCGCTTCGCACGAGTTAGCGGCGAAGCTCCAGATCAAGCCGGCGGTCGACATCACCGGCGGTACCCCCGCCGACCCCGTCGCGACGCCGCCCGGTGACGCCGCGAACGCGCCCGCCGTCACCGGCGCCAAGGCGGCGTCCGCGGACAAAGGGGAGTACGTCGTCCCCGCCGTCCCCGGCGCCGCCGCCGCGAAGGACTCGCCCGTCGCGTTCCTCTTCCCCGGGCAAGGTTCCCAGGCGGTGGGCATGCTCAAGTCCGTGTCGCACATCCCGGCAGTTAAAGAGATGTGCGACAAGGCGAAGGATATCCTCGGGTACGACCTGCTCGACGTCTGCATCAACGGGCCGAAGGAGAAGCTGGACGCCACCGAGTTCGCGCAACCCGCGCTTTTCCTCGCGGGTCTCGCCGCGGTGGAGAAGCT
>Ga0209631_10001631_pt1 | contig 28458 bp, 23 predicted proteins | sample COG_08_FD_184752 | JGI IMG/M metagenome (GOLD analysis project Ga0209631, IMG submission 184752) | Pelagic Microbial community sample from North Sea - COGITO 998_met_08 (SPAdes) (version 2) | ecosystem: Environmental > Aquatic > Marine > Neritic zone/Coastal water | place: Helgoland, sampling... | reverse complement strand
GAAATTTACAGCATCTAATCTAAAGGGAATTATTACCTACCAAAATAAAAAACTTTCAGCAAAAAAAATAACCTTCAAAGCCAACAAAGGAAGTTATATTTTGAGTTCAGAGATGGAACAAACGGATATTAATTCATTCTTTTGGACCATTGATGGCACCGCAAACAACATCGACATTAATAATTTCTTTAGCGAATTTAATGACTTTGGACAAAAATTTTTGACCCATGAAAATATTAAAGGAAAAACCACGGTTCAACTTGGTTTAGCCACTGTTATTGATGGATTTATGAACATAGATATGAATCGTTTATACGCTGAAGCAAATTTTTCTATTAAAAAAGGTGAATTAATAGACCAAGCTACATTACTTGATATTGCTACTTATTTTGAATCTAATAAAATTGTGAAAACAGTTGTAGACACCAAACTATTAAAGAAAAAGATAAAACATATCAAGTTTGCAAACCTTGAAAACAAAGTTATTATTGACAAAGGTAAAATTCACATGCCACAGATGACCTTATCTACCAATGTTATGGATCTCAACATTTCTGGAATTCACGGCTTTGATGACAACGTAGATTACCACCTTAACTTCAGGTTAAATGACGTTCTTGTAAAGAAGAAAAATCAAGATGAATTTGGACCTATTAAAGACGATGGATTAGGAGTAAAATTATTTCTTCATATGTTTGGAAACCTATCTGATCTTAAATTCAAGCTCGACAAGGAAGAAAAGAAAATAGCTCGAAAAGAAGCTATTCAAGAAGAGAAAAAAGAATTAAAATCCATCTTAAAGCAAGAATTTGGGCTCTTTAAAAAAGACAGCACAATACAAACTCCGGTTGAAGAAGAAACAAAAACAACTTTCGAGGTCGAATGGGATGAGTTTGATAACGAACCAGATGTATCAACTGAGAAGGGACCTGACAAAAACGAAGAGAAGAAGAAAAAAGAGAAAAACAAAGGATTAAACAAGTTCTTAAAGAAACTAGGGGTTGAGGAAGAAGAGAAAAAGAAAGTGGAAATTGAAATTGAAGGGTAGTTTAAAAAACTACCGTGTACTCGAGCAACGCATCAATAACTTTCCTCCAGTTTTTTAACTCAACATGTCAAAATGGAACAATAGAGCAAATCACAAAAGAGCATTACTCTGCATCCACTTGTTGCGCTGCTGTTTTTCTAGCTTCAATTTCATCTAATTCAAGTCGTATAGGAGCAATATACTCCAAATACACTACCAAAGCACTGTCCACTAATGGGTCAGATGAAGGAATGTCAATTTTTAAAGGATCAACAGCTTTTCCATGAATAAAGATTCTATAATCTAAATGCGGTCCTGTTGAAGCTCCTGTACTTCCAACTTCTCCTATTTTTTGCCCTTGCACTACCGAAGCGCCTTTTTTTATCCCTGGACCAAACTTACTTAGGTGCATATACTTAGTTACCATGTCTCCGGTTGTATGCTGGATTTTAACTAACCGCCCTGCATCACCAGCCCATCCAGCATAAATAACTTTACCCGTGCCTGTTGCAACCACTTCGGTTCCTGTTGGTGCTGCATAATCTACACCATGGTGTGGACGATAGTATTTATGAACCGGATGAAAACGATTATGTGAAAATTTAGACGAGATACGACTATACTCTAATGGGGCAGACAACAAGGCCCTCTTCATACTTTCTCCTTTCTCAGTATAATAACCTAATTCAGCTGTGTCCTCTTCATAGTAAAATACGTAATGGTCATTCCCCATATGATTAAACAAAACTGCATTTACGTTTCCAACGCCTATATTTTCTCCTTCAACATATTTCGTTTCATACATTACTTTGAAATAATCACCTTTTTGAATCCCAAAGAAATCGATAGACCATGCAAACAATTTGGAAAACTCCATCACTAATGCCGGACTCAAATCATTATCAATAAATGCATTCCATAAACTTGATGTGATAACCCCACCAGCTGATTCAGCTATTATTTCTAAATCTTTTTTTCCAACAAATACATTTAAGGTATCTTCAAAATCAAAAACAACATATTCTATTGCATTTTTTTCATAAATAAATCGTTTTGTTCTTTTGTTTGAATCCTTGGAACAAAAAACATAGTAAGGATGGTTAGGTTTTATTTTACGCACATCAAAAACGGAATCAAAGTCATCAGCTATTTTAAATATTGTTGATTGATCTATCCCATATTTTGGAAGAATGTGCGTCAAACCTTGGTTTAGTTCCACGACACCACTGTCCAAGAAAAATTCATCTACATCCAAACCGTACATAAAAATAGTGTCCTTAACTACTTCCTCCACAATGTCAACTACTTCCTCTTTTAGCTTTTCCGTCTCTGATTCAGAACAACCTATTAAAATGAATAAGCTAAGTAGGAATAAAGTATTTTTCATTTTGTAATTAACCATGGTTTATAAATTCGAAAATAAGTAAACCAATCGCTCATTAACAATTGAATAAAATTGGTTTTACACAGTTGCTTGTGACAACACAGCAGTAAACAAAACTAATGTCTTCCAATATACATATAATAACCATTTATTATTCGCTAAATTTGCGCTCGTATTTTAATCTAAAATTCTAATGAAAACTTTAACCGTATTCTTTACTATATTATTTTCAGCGCAATATTATACGCAGAAAAAATTCCAAATAATTTTTAATTCAATAGTTCAATAAAACATGAATTTAAGACCTTTTCACCTTGCTATACCTGTTTCCAACATAGAAAAAGCAAGAGATTTTTACGGTAATACATTAGGCTTCGAAGAAGGTAGGTCATCTGAAAAGTGGATTGACTGGAATTTTTATGGACATCAATTGGTTACCCATGAAGATAAAACGATGCAGATTAACAACGTGCATAACCCCGTAGATGGACAACAAGTTCCCATACCTCATTTCGGCGTAGTTCTATCAATGAATGATTGGGATGCAATCGCTGAAAAGTTAAAAAGTATAGACACTAAATTCTTAATCGAACCCTATATTAGATTTAAAGGAGAAACAGGAGAACAAGCAACATTATTCTTTTTAGACCCCTTTGGAAACGCGCTCGAATTCAAGGCTTTTAAAAACCTGGAAAGTCTTTTTGCAAAATAAGCCCCTATTTACTTCTACCCTCTAAATTCTGCTGAAAAGACTGTTATTTTTACAGCCCTAATTTGGAGAAACTTACCCGTGGTGGATATCCTCTCGGGTAAAGGCAACATCATAATAAATATTTTTACTTCTCGCTATTGCTTTTAATTGGGCAATAAACGCTTCATTTTGATCTTGCTTGATGGAGTCAATGTCCAATAAATAGGTCTTATTATTCTTATCTAAGAATCGAATATCTCGATGACTACTTTCAATCTTAACAATCTCTTTCATTGGAATTATGGTAATGTAATTAGATACAACAGTAATCGCATTTTCTTGAATAAGTGTTCTATAACCTGAACTAAAAAGGTTTTGAACTAAGTTAATAAAGCCTTCTAAAAAGTAGAATCCAATCAGTATCCCGATAATAAACGCTTCATTTACATATAACAAAAGCATGATAGATAAATACGCATAAAAACCAATGTTTATGGCTTCATAAACAATCGCTTTTTTCATTCCTTGCCTGCTAATTATAAAAGAATTTGGTGCTTTTTTAGCAAGGTAAGATGCTTGCCACCTGTAGTTCGCTTTTAAAAATAATAAAATGAACATAAAAATAGCAATAGCTAAAAACACCTGTTTCAAGTAAGGGACTACAATATCCATTTCTTCGTGATAAGTAATCCATGCTGTAATTGCAACTCCGATAAAAACAAATAAAGCAATCCGATTGACGAGTTTTGTCATACCGCGAAATTAGGCATTTAAGGCGGATTCTTAAAACGCTTTGCATTCAAAAATGTAATCGCATTTTTCGTAAATCAATTCTTGTAATTGAAGCAGCGACGCAAGTGCAACCTGAGAATAATTTTGAGAGGCATTTTTAAACCCACCCCATTCACTTTGCCACATAAGCGTTATGAGTTCCTGACCGCCTTTTTCCGGCTGGAGACTATCCATTAAGCCTCCTACATTTCCAGCCCCAGCATGGTAAATATGCAGCACAAATAAGCGAAACCATAAATCTGATTCGTTATATAATAAGCTGTGTTTGTCTAATATTCGCCTAGCTGCTGGAACACAAGTAGTGCGCAAAAGATGCGCTGCCCCCATTGCCGATTTATCAAAATCTTTTCGTTCATCAACATATTTATTGACTTTCAAGCCATGCGAGCGTGCTACAGATTTCATTAACTGAAAAGGACCATAAGCACCAACACTGGAATACTGTATTTTACCTGGACTTTCTATTAGTAATATTGCCTGGGCGTACCATGGATCAGTTCTATATTTTTCAAAAGCATCCACAGCTTTGCTAATACTAGGCATTACTGTTTCGATTTGGTAAAAATGACTTTTTCCTGAAGTCACATAAATTTTCACATCAGTAGCCAACCCATACTGTTTGCGGACACTGTCTTTATAAAGTCCTTTTTGTGTTTCTGTTTGTGCTTTCCATGCAACAAAAGACTCTTTTCCTAAAATGGTTCTAGTAGCAGCAATATTTATAATACAAGAATCTGGAGGTGTAACCATTACTTGCTTCCAAAAATTCGGTTGTGCTAATGTGTCCCATCTTCCAATAAATAAATCATCAGATTTAACAAATTGATGATTTGTAGTATCGCGCTTGGTGTAGACATCAATAATATCAGCCTGCTGCCCAAAAGACAGCAAGGAAAATAGAATAAAATTAGCTACGAAAATTTGTTTATGCATTACAATAAAGATTAGGTAACTAAATAACGATAAATTGCCCTGATTGTTACCCCGCTTTTCAGAAAAATATTAAGTATGTATTGTGCAGAACCTAAACCTTTGCTAAAATCTCTCCTGCTCGTTTTAACGTATCTTCTCCTTTTGCAAAACAAAACCGCAGTACTTTTTCATCCAAAAGAACATGGTAAAAAACAGAAACCGGAATGGATGCTACGCCAAACTCTTTGGTCAAACGAATCGCAAAATCTACATCCTTTTCGTCTGTTATTTGATCATATTTCAGTAATTGGAAATATGTCCCTTCGCAAGGAATTGGTTCAAACCTTGATGTAGAGACAGCATCTAAAAATATATCTCTTTTCTTTTGATAAAATGAACCCAGGTTGATATAATTATTCTCATCTTCCAAATATTCAGCAATAGCAATTTGAACAGGGTGATTGCAAGAAAAAACATTGAATTGATGCACCTTTCGAAACTCATGCATGAGATTTTCAGGACCTATACAATAACCCATTTTCCATCCCGTAACATGAAATGTTTTTCCAAAAGAATAAGTTGCTATTGATCGATCAATCAATCCTGGATATTTACATATACTTTCATGCTCTTTTCCATCGAAAAAAATATGCTCATATACTTCATCGCTTAAGATAATGATTTCGGATCCTGAAGTTATTTTATCCAACTCCATTAAATCTTCTTTGGACAGCATTGTTCCACTTGGATTATGTGGTGTATTAATGATAATCATTTTGGTCTTACGAGAAATAACCTTTTTAACCGCTTGCCAATCAATTTTATAGGTTGGTGCATGAAGCTGAACAAATATTGGCCGGCCTCCATTCAACTCAATTGCAGGTTGATAGCAGTCATATGCAGGAGTGAAAATAATTACCTCATCGTTTTCTTTTACGAAAGCTGAAATTGCTGTAAAAATAGCCTGCGTGGCACCTGCAGTAATCGTTATCTCTGATTCAGGACTGTATTTAACTCCATAAGCTTTTTCAATTTTATGGCTCAAAGCTTCACGTAACCTTAAAGCACCTTGCATTGGAGCATATTGATTATGCCCTTCCTGCATATTTTTTGAAACTAATTCAATCAATTTTGGATCAACCTGAAAATCTGGAAAACCCTGCGACATATTAAGTGCTCCTTCTTCGTTTGCTAACGAAGACATTACCGTAAAAATAGACGTTCCTATTTTTGGTAATTTTGACGATAAACTATTATTGAAATTTGGCATGCGGGGGCAAATATAGTTGAATCTTTACTAATGAAGATTAATTATTTTCTTTAAGTTTTTTAATGAACAACTGTTTATTCAAAAGATAAAAATTCTTGTCGTACTTTTACCCTAGCCTCTTTTTGGAGCCTATTAATTTCAGTTACAAAATTATTCTAACTTCACCCGTCCATGAATACACGAAAAATAATAAGAATTATGGCTGTTATTTTACTATTGGGGATTCTGTTTGGTTTCTACTACCTTTATATTAGGCTACCTATTATCAATGGATATGCAGCTAAAAACATGTGCTCTTGTGTTTTTGTTGCAGGCAGAGAACAAAAAGAGATTGAAGCCAAAGACTTAAATTTTTCTTTCATTAAATACGTTTCAAACACTATTGATTATCAAAACAAAACTGTTACAAGTTCTTTTTTAGGCATACGTTCTCAAAAGGCCTTTTACAATGAAAAAACGGGTTGCTCTTTGGTTAACCATGGACAACCTTTTAATACAGAAAGTATTGACATCCCACTTTCAAAAAAGTTAACTGGTTCTTCAGCATTTGTAGATTTTGATTCTAAAAAAGATATTCCCGCCAACATTAATAAAGAAAAAATACAAAATGGCATTGAGAATCACTTCATAGAAGTTGAAGGGGAAAACCCCAAAAACACAAGGGCTATTGTAGTACTTTATGGCAATCAGCTAATAGCGGAAAAATATGCCGAAGGGTTTGACAAAAACACAAAACAGCTAGGTTGGTCCATGGCAAAAAGTATAATGAGCACATTAACCGGAATATTAGTGCAAAAGGGTAAAATTGATATTAATCAAACTACCGGAATTGAAACATGGCAAAATGATGAACGAAAAAACATTACTTGGAAGCATTTGTTACAAATGAATAGTGGATTAGCATGGGAGGAAAATTACGGCGCTATTTCAGATGTCACCAAAATGCTTTACACTGAAGATGATGTTTATTCCTTTGCTATAAATCATAACTTAGATGGCACAATAGGAAAGACATGGAAGTATTCATCAGGAACTTCCAATATTTTATCTGGATTAATTCGAAAACAACTTGATAATGATGAAACTTATTTAAGTTTTGCTAATAAAGAATTATTCAATTGGATTGGAGCTGAAAGCATGGTTTTAGAATCAGATCCTGCCGGTACTATTGTGGGATCTTCGTATGCTTGGGCAACACCGAGAGATTGGGCAAAATATGGTTTACTATACCTACAAAATGGTAAAGTCGCAGATCAACAAATTTTTCCAGATTGGTGGGCTGAATTCACCGCTTCACCCGCGGAAGGATCAGAAAATAAATACGGAGCTCAATTTTGGAAACAAAACGACGAGGAATTTCCCAACGTACCCAAAGACATGTATTTCGCAGACGGTTTTCAAGGTCAAAGAATATTCATTATCCCCTCTAAAAATTTAGTAGTTGTTCGTTTTGGATTATCTAATAAAGGTGACATCTCTTACGACAAGTTATTGAAAGAGATAATTGAGGCTGTTGAATAATAAACCCGTTTAAGTCCTCAAAAACAATATAAACGTACGAAACACTTTTAAAAAAATAACACAAATAGTATTAATCCTAAGTTTGTTTTATGAAAAAACGAATTGCAATTATAGGTAGTGGGCCATCCGCTTTTTTATTAGCAGCATTCTTAGATACTGAAAAATTTTCGGTTACAATCTATGAAAAAAACAAAACGGCTGGCCGTAAGTTTTTAGTTGCCGGGAAAGGTGGTTTTAACCTAACGCATTCCGAACCCATTGATCAACTTATTAAGCGATACACCCCAAATGACTTTTTAAACAAAGTGCTTCTTGACTTTACCAATATTGATTTTAGAGATTGGCTAGACAAAATTAAGGTTCCGACATATATAGGCAGTAGCAAAAGAGTTTATCCTAAAGAAGGGATTAAACCAATCGAATTACTGAATTCAATCCTAAACCACCTCAAAGAAAAAGGAATTAATATTAAATATGAACATACTTTTTCTAACTGGGACAATAACGATAATCCCATTATTAATAACAAAACGATACAAACAGATTACACCGTCTTTGCTTTAGGAGGAGGAAGTTGGAAAGTTACCGGTTCGGATGGGAATTGGCTCGATAATTTTTCTAAAAACGGAATCAAAACAAAACCATTTCAAGCATCAAACTGCGGTTATCAAATTGCTTGGAATCCAATTTTTATTGAGAAAAACGAAGGAAGTCCTTTGAAAAATATTACCATCTCTTGCAATAATAGAATTCAAAAAGGAGAAGCAGTAATTACTAAATTTGGGTTAGAAGGAAATTCCATTTATGGACTTGGACCACAAATTAGAGATCAGTTGCTTACGGATTCCAAAGCAACCGTTTTTATCGATTTTAAACCTTCGCTAACAGCAGAAAAAATCCATTCTAAAATAACATTGTCTAACCATAAAAACACTACTGAAATCTTAAAAAAAGAACTGAAACTAAGTCCGCCTATAATCGAGCTATTAAAAACAAGCACATCTAAAGCGGCGTATTTAAATGCAGAATCATTATCAAAAAAAATCAAGAAATTTCCTTTACAAATAGTGAATACAGCATCCGTTGATGAGGCAATTTCTACAGTTGGAGGAATTGATTTAAAAGCAGTTTCTGTAAACTTTGAACTTAAAAAAATGTCCAATCAATTTTGCATTGGAGAGATGTTGGATTGGGACGCTCCAACTGGCGGATACCTTTTACAAGCTTGTGCAAGCATTGGGGTGCATTTAGCAAAACATTTAAATGAAATTGATTAAACTTGTGCTCTAAACATGATTACTATGAGCGTCCAAAGAGAATTATTAGCAAGAAGTGTTACCTGTGAATTATGTGGAGGAGAAAATAATTTAAGAGCTTATCCTGTGCCTCCAAATTCGAATGGAAGTGCAGCACAAAGTGTGCATGCTTGCGAAACTTGCATAGACCAATTAGATAATCCTGAAAAGGTTGATGCTACTCACTGGAGATGCTTAAATGACAGTATGTGGTGTCAGGAACCGGCAGTTCAAGTTGTGGCCTGGAGAATGTTAAACCGCTTGAAAGACGAGGGTTGGCCAGTTGATTTATTGGACATGATGTATATGGAAGAAAATACATTAAAATGGGCAAAAGCAACTGGAGAAGGCGAAACCGATGAGGATGCAATAATCCATAAAGATGTGAACGGAGTTGTTTTATCTGCAGGTGACACCGTTGTCTTAATCAAAGATTTGCACGTTAAAGGAAGTAGTATGATTGCTAAACGCGGAACAGCTGTAAGAAACATCTCATTAGACAGAGATAACGCGGAGTACATTGAAGGAAAAGTTGATAAACAAACAATTGTTATTATTACAGCGTACGTAAAGAAATCGTAGTTTTATATTCTGCTCTGGTAAGTAAACAAATCGTAATACCTTCCTTTCTTTTGAAGTAATTCATGGTGTTTGCCACTTTCGATGATTTTACCTTCTTCAATAACTAAAATTTGATCCGCTTTTTGGATAGTACTTAATCGATGAGCAATGACAAAAGTTGTTCTGCCCTTCATCAAAATACCTAAACTTTTTTGAATAAAGGATTCACTTTCTGTATCTAAATTAGATGTTGCCTCATCCAAGATAATAATTCGAGGATCTGCCAATAAAGCTCTTGCTATAGAAATTCGTTGACGCTGACCACCCGATAATTTAACTCCGCGTTCACCAATAACAGTATCCAAGCCTTTCTCAAAACGGTTCGTAAATTCATCAACATAAGCTCCTTTTACAGCTTCTAATAATTGTTCTTCGGTAGCATCAGGTCTTGGAAACAATATATTTTCCCGAATAGTTCCTTCATATAAAAAATCATCTTGTAATACGACTCCCAATTTACTTCTATAGCTACTTAGGTTAACGGTTGCTAAATCAATATTATCTAAGGTAACTTTTCCTTCTATTGGATTCAAAAAAGTTGCAGCTAAACCAGCTATAGTCGACTTCCCGGAACCAGATGAACCAACTAATGCAGTAACACTTCCAGATGGAGCGTTAAATGAAATATTGTGCAATACATCTTTGCTTTCTTCATAACGAAAAGAAACATTGTCAAAAATAATATCTCCTTTAACCTCAGAAAGGTTTACTGTCCTAACCGCTGGATTATCCTCTTCTTCCATTTCCATCAGTTCTTGCGTTCTATCCAAGCCAGCAAGAGCATCTGTTAATTGACTCCCAATATTTCCCATTTGAACCAATGGAGCCAACATAAATCCTAACAACACAGTAAATTGTATAAATTGACCCGCTGTCATACCGTTTCCATCCATCATATAATAGCCTCCTATACCCATTATTCCAGCGGATGCTAAACCAATTAGTAAAGTAGAAGAACTGGTCATTAGTGCAGTAGCTGTTAAACTTTTCTTCACGTTTTGATACAGGCGATCAACACCCTTTTCAAATTCAGCGTTCTCTTGTTTTTCAGCATTAAAGCCTTTAATAACGCGTATTCCATTCAATGTTTCTGTCAACCGACCTTTAACTTCTGCATTTATTTTACCTCTATTTCTAAATATTGGACGGATATAGCCAAAAGCTTTCAATGCTACAAATGCAAATACCCCTACGGGAACCAATACAAACAGCGTCATCATAGCATTAATGTTAATCAATAATACTAGTGTTATTACTGAAGTTATCAATCCGCCGATTAATTGCACAAACCCTGTTCCAACCAAATTTCTTACCCCGTCAACGTCCGTCATTACTCTAGAAACTAATGCTCCAGATTTATTATTATCAAAAAAACTTATAGGTAAAGTCAATAATTTCTTTTGAACCTTTGCTCGTAAGATAGAAATCAAATGCTGCGCTTCTACGCTTAAGAGTCTGGTAAGAGAAAAAGAAGATAAGGCCTGAACCAAAATAGCTAAACTTACAATAATTAATATCTTATACAATGCCCCTATATCTCCGGCTGGGACAACAACATCTAGTAATTCCTTAATTTCCATTGGAGCTACTAAACCTGACAAACTCCTAATTACAATAAGCAATAAACCCAGAAAAAGAATTTTTTTTCTAGGCCAAATAAATTCTTTAAATGCCCACCTGAAAGATACTTTCTTATTGTCTTTTGACTTGATATTGGTTTCTGCCATATTTCTCATACTCTTGTATGACGAATAGCAATCCAAAATATTTTAAATGGCTGTTCGGCAAAAATTCAATCTCCCCAACCAGAATCGTTAAAGGCGCCTGTTGCTTCACATTCAATAGACCTAGGATAGCCTTCATAAGGAGGTTTGAAATCTCCATGAGAAATCTTGATTTTCTTGTCTTTATAAACCTTACTCATGTAATAACCCCAAATGGGTAAAGCTGTATTAGCCCCCTGACCTAAAGCAGTAGTCGAAAAATGCACCCCTCGATCTTCTGCTCCTACCCAAACTCCAGTAACTAAATCTGGTGTATGCCCCATAAACCAACCATCTGAATTATTCTGGGTAGTTCCCGTTTTTCCTGCCATAATTCCCGAAAACGCATACGGTTTTCCTGTTCTTAATCGCGCAGCGGTTCCTCCTCTTTTCCCATCAGATGGCCGTTTAGCTCCAGTTACTCCTTTCATCATTTTGATTACTTCATAGGCCGCTTCATCTTGTATAATTTGCCGCACTTTTGGTTGCGCCTCGTACAATACTTTTCCATTTTTATCCTCTATTCGTATAATAGCAGTTGGCTCATTATAATAGCCTAAATTAGACAAAACGCAATGTGCAGTGGTCATATCTAAAACGGACATGTCGCAAACTCCCAGACCGAGTGATGCAACAGCTTCAATTGTCTTGTTTTTTAACCCCATGTTTTCAAAATAACCTACTACCCTAGAATTATCACCTCCACTCATAGCTATTATTTTAGCAGTAATATTATTCATTGAATTAGCCAAAGCAAAGTAAACTGGTGTCAACTCTTGCCCATAATTTTTTTGTCCTCCAGGGCACCATTGTTGAGTTGCACTCCCGTAAGGAATATCTACACAATATTTAATATCTGGAAATTCAGTACAAGGACTAACTACTTTATCTTGAATAGCAGCAGCATAAATAAAAGGTTTCATAGTCGAACCAACTTGTCTTTTTGCTTTATAAACATGATCATATTTGAAATCTTTGTAATAAGGTCCTCCTACCCAAGCTTTAATATAGCCTGAGCTTGGATCAATAGAAACAAGACCAACCTGAAGCATTGATTTATAATGGTAGATAGAATCTATTGGAGAGAACTTAACTTCTTTTCGGTAGTTTTTAGCATTCCAATCAAAAACTTCCATCGTAATCTTTTTCTTGAAATTTTTCATAATTTCATCTTCAGAAAAGCCTTGCTTTTTTAGGTTCCGGTACCTCTCCGAGCTTTTAATTGACCTATTCAAACTATTATCTCTTGCTCTTTTCGAAACCTCATTTGAATAAGGATTGTGTTTATATTTTTTAATGTTTTTATCAAAAGCTGTTTGTAATTCGCCTCCTAAATGTTCTTCAACTGCCCATTCTGCATACTTTTGCATTCTCGAATCCAAAGAGGTGTATATTTTAACGCCATCTCTATAAATATCTATTGGCTTTCCATATTCATTCAGAATTCCATTTTGCTTGAAAACTTTCTTTACTTTCAACCTGACGTACTCTCTAAAATAAGGAGCTAAACCGCTTGTATGTGTCTCTGGATTATAATCTAGTCCCAATGGAAGGATTCTCAATGAATCATATTCTGATTGTGACAGTTTCTCATTTCGCAGCATTTGAGATAAAACCACCTCCCTTCTTTTCAATGTATTTTCAGGTTTTCGAACTGGGTTGTAAATAGTTGGGTTTTTAGCCATACCAACTAACATTGCGGCTTCCTGAATATTTAACTCCTGCGCTTCTTTATTAAAATATACCCGAGCAGCAGCGTGAATACCTACAGCTGTATTCAAAAAATCAAACTCATTAAAATACATGGCAATAATCTCCTCCTTGGTATATCTCTTTTCTAATCGAACAGCAATTACCCATTCATTGAGTTTCTGATCTATTCTTTCCCATTTAGTTTTTGGGCGTTTATGAAACATCATTTTAGCCAATTGCTGAGTGATCGTACTTCCTCCACCTGCTTTCATTCCTAATAAGCCTTTTCCTATGGCTCTCGCTAAAGCTTCTCCATCAATTCCGGAATGCTCAAAATAACGTTCATCCTCTGTTGAAACTAAGGCATCAACCAAATGAAGAGAAAGTTCGTCAAAATCAACTTTGGTACGATTAGCAATATAAAAACTACCCAAAATTTCTCCATCGGAAGAATACACCAATGAAGCTTCATCACTTCTAGGATTTTCTAGTTGCTCAATAGAAGGTAAACTATCTTCACTCGTTATAAAAATCATTCCGTAAACAAATATGAGCGGTAGCATTCCCCCAGCCCATAAAAGAATGATTGTCCATTTTTTTGCTTTTTTAGGTAACTCTAGGAACTCAGAAGGTTTTCCTGCTCTTTTTTTTGCGGGCGATGTTTTTGCTTTTGGCTTTATATTTTTTAAGGGGTTTTTCTTCACGAGATTCAAATGTAAAAATAGTAGCTCATTTTTTTATTCAAAAAAAACATTCTTTTGCACGGACAAAGGTTAGAACAAACTAGCTATTATTCTATACACAAAAAATATTGGGGTTCTACAATTTATTATTCGTCTATCGTTATTACTTTTAAGATGTAAGAAGATAACCTAAAAACTATTCTCTTTGCAGTAATCTTCAACACGAGCAATCACGTCTTTCTTTTGATTCCCATTTAAGAAACTCGCTTCAAATGCATTCTTAGCCAATTGACATATTTCCTCTTTCGTCAGGCTTAACGCTTCAGCTACTTCAATATAGTTTGCATTCATATATCCACCGAAATAAGCAGGGTCATCTGAATTAATGGTAGCTAATAATCCTTTTTGCAACATCTCTCTTAAAGGATGTTTTTTCAAATCCTTCACCACTTGTAGTTTTAAGTTCGATAATGGACAAACTGTTAATGGCATTTTTCGGTCTACTAATTCCTGTACGAGGATTTCATCATCCAAAGAATTGTTCCCATGATCAACTCTAGATACGTTTAATAAATCAAGTGCTTCCCAAACATATTCTGCTGGTCCTTCTTCTCCAGCATGAGCAACAGTTAAAAAACCTTCCGCTTCTGCTTTTGCAAAAACTTGTTGAAATTTTGAAGGCGGATTTCCTACTTCTGAAGAATCCAATCCAACTGCAGTGATTAATTTTTTATAAGGAAGTGCATCTTCTAAGGTTTTGAAAGCCTCCTCTTCACTTAAATGGCGAAGAAAACTCATAATTAATTTGGTTGTCATTCCAAATTTAGCCTCTGCTTCTCTTAATGCATTGCTAATTCCAATAATTACTGTTCCAAAAGGAATACCTCTATCCGTGTGTGTCTGAGGGTCAAACATAATCTCAGCATGGAGAACATTTTCAGAATGAACTTTTTCTAAATACGCCCAGGTTAAATCGAAAAAATCTTGTTCTACCATTAAAGCGCCAGCACCGGAATAATAGATGTCTAAAAAATCTTGAAGATTATCAAAAGCATATGCTGCTTTTACTTCTTCTACAGATTTATACGGTATTTCAACGTTATTACGTTTCGCTATTTTGAACATTAATTCTGGTTCAAAAGAACCTTCTATATGTAAATGCAACTCTGCTTTGGGCAGCCCTTTGATAAATTCAATCATAGAGTTATTATATCATTGTTAATTTATTGATTGCCTCTTCAACAGAAGAAACGTTATCAAACCGTAAACGCAATTTACCCTTTTTCTCCGCCATATTTGCCGCGTGAGGGTTGCTTTTTATAAAATTCAGAACCTTTGTAAACTTATTAGATTGATAATACACCGAGTTCTGGTCAGTAATAAAAGTGCCTATTAGAATGTTTTTCTTTAGAACTAATTTTTCAAAACCAATGTCTTTAGCCAACCAACGTAAACGAATAGCATTCATTAATTCGTGTGTTTCCGATGGAACTTCTCCAAAGCGGTCTATCAAGCGTTTTTCATAACCCTTTAAGTCTTCTTCATGTTCAATATTATCCAATTCACGGTACAGGCTTAACCTTTCGGTAATTTCGTTGACATATTCACTCGGAATAATGATTTCAAAATCAGTCTCCAAATGACACTCTTTTACAAATTCTCCTTTAGCAATTTCTTCTTTAAAAAGTTCTTTAAATTCTGTTTCTTTCAATTCCTGAATGGCCTCATCTAGAATTTTTTGAAAAGCATCGATTCCAATTTCACTAATAAAACCACTTTGATCAGCTCCTAATAAATCTCCTGCTCCCCTTATATCTAGATCACGCATAGCAATACTCATTCCGCTTCCTAAATCCGAAAACTGCTGAATAGCATTTAATCTTTTTCTTGCATCATCTGTTAAATGATGCTCCAGAGGAGTAAACATATAAGCAAATGCTTTTTTGTTGGAACGACCTACTCTACCTCTTAATTGGTGCAAATCACTCAACCCAAAATGGTTGGCATTATTAATAATAATTGTATTTGCATTCGGGATATCAATCCCAGATTCTACAATTGTAGTTGCTATTAAAACATCATACATCCCGGCCATAAAATCCAATACAATCGCTTCCAATTGTTTTCCTTCCATTTGCCCATGACCTATGGCCACTCTTACATCTGGACATAAACGTTGAACCATTCCAGCAACCTCCTGTATGTTTTGCACTCGATTATTAATGTAAAAAATTTGACCCCCTCTCTGCACCTCATAGTTGATAGCATCCCGAACTGTTTCCTCACTAAATGATTGAACAATTGTATCTACTGGATAGCGATTTGCCGGGGGAGTTCTCATAACAGACAAGTCACGTGCATTCATCATACTAAATTGGAGCGTTCTAGGAATAGGTGTTGCTGTCAGTGTTAGCGTATCTACATTTTCCTTTAACGTTTTCAATTTGTCTTTTACCGAAACACCAAACTTTTGTTCTTCATCAATAATCAACAAGCCTAAGTCTCCGAACTTCACATCCTTACCAGCTAATCGATGCGTTCCTATTATTATATCAACTTTCCCCTCTGCAAGTCTTTTTAACGTTTCTTTATTTTTACTTACTGATTTAAATCGGTTCACATAGTCAACAGTGCATGGAAAGGTCTTTAGTCGTTCGCTAAAAGTTTTATAATGCTGAAATGCCAAAACGGTTGTGGGGACCAATATTGCAACTTGTTTGCTGTCGCAAACCGCTTTAAAAGCAGCACGAATCGCGATTTCGGTTTTTCCAAAACCAACATCACCACAAACCAAACGATCCATAGGAGCATCTGACTCCATATCTTGTTTTACAGAAAGAGTTGTAGAAGCTTGATCAGGAGTGTCTTCGTACATAAAAGACGCTTCTAATTCATGTTGTAGATACGTATCGGGAGCAAAGGCAAAACCTTTACTAGCCTTTCTTTTGGCATACAACTTTATCAAGTCAAACGCCATTTCTTTAATACGGACTTTCGTTTTCGCTTTTGCGGCAGCCCAAGCCGGAGCCCCTAGTTTATGCAATTTTGGTTGACTTCCTTCTTTACTTGTAAATTTTGAAATTCGATGTAAAGAATGGATACTGACATACAAAATATCTCCGCCTTTATAAATTAAGCGAATTGCTTCTTGCTCTTTTCCATTAGTGTCTATTCTCTCTAAACCCGAAAATTGACCAACACCATGATCTATATGTACTACAAAATCTCCTTTTTGAAGATTATAAACTTCTTTTAATGTAAACGCTTGTTGTGATTTTTTGTATCCTTCTTTTAGTTTAAACTTATGGTAGCGTTCAAAAATTTGATGATCTGTATAACAAGCAATTTTTAAATCTTTATCCACAAAACCCTCTTGTAAAGCTATGTTCACTGGATGATAATTAACATCGCCTTCAATGTCTTTAAAAATATTGAATAGACGCTCCAATTGAACTCCGTTATCTGATACAATTATATTGGTAATTCCTTGCGCGGAATTTGAATTTAGATTCTCAATTAATAAATCAAAATTCTTATTAAATGGAGGCTGCGGGAGCGTATGAAACTCAATTATTGTGGTCGGCTTAAAATTAAAACGCATTCCAAACTCCACTATTGGATGCTTACCCAGGTATAACTCAAAGTCAGAAGGTGCTAAGTATAATTGAGACGGAGCAAGGTGTCTGACCGTTCCTTCCATTTTATCAAAAGTATATTTTGCTTTTTCATAACCTTTAATAATTCTGTTTTTGGCAAGGTCAAAATCTTTAATCCAAACACGCGTATCAGTAGGAATGTAATTTAAAAATGATTCTCTACCCTCTTGCAATAATGAAGCATTAACATTGGGAACAATGTTAATTTTCTTCATCGTAGTTATGGACAATTGATCCTCTGGGTTGAATACACGAATGGATTCAATTTCATCTCCAAAAAACTCAATCCGATAAGGCATATCATTCGAAAAGGAATATACATCTACAATTCCTCCGCGCACTGCAAACTGCCCAGGCTCATAAACATGATCAACCTTATCAAAATCATGCTCAATCAACAGTTCGTTGATAAAATCGACTGAATATTCAACACCTACTTCTAATTCTAGCGTACTTTTATTCAATACTTTTCTAGATACTACATTCTCCACAATTGCTTCAGGATAAGTAACAACTATTGTATTCTTCCTGCGTTTTTTTATGATGGATAATACTTCTGTCCGTTGAATAACATTCGAATTATCGGTTTCTTCTATTTGGTAGGGTCGTCGATAAGATCCTGGATAAAACAAGAGACTTGTTCCTCTTTCTTTTCCTGTTATGTTTTCTAGATTATTATAAAAGTAGGCCGCTTCTTCTTTATCGGATAATATAAAAAGGTAGTTTCCGGGAAGATTATTATAGCAAGCAGAGGCTACGAGTGCGTCAGAAGAACCTGATAGTCCAGCAAGGTGTATTCTGCAATTTTCGGCGAAGGACTCTGTTAACTCCTTAATTTTTGAGGAGGAGCTATAGAGATCTTTAACATTTTCAAGACTGAATGTTTTAACTTCCTCCACTTTATATTATTGTGCCGATTCTTTATGCGTTTCCAAAAACGTTTCAGCCATTTCTACCATCTCTTTTGACCCTATAAAGTAAGGTACACGTTGATGTAATTCTGTAGGTTCAACTTCCATCACTCTTCCATTTCCTGTTGAAGCAGAGCCGCCGGCTTGCTCAGCTAGAAAGGCCAGAGGGCTGCATTCATACAGTAATCTTAATTTGCCATTTGGAGCAGCCGTAGTTGCAGGATACATGTAGATTCCTCCTTTGATGAGATTCCTATGAAAATCTGCTACTAATGACCCGATATACCTTCCTGTATAAGGACGATTGGTAGAAGCATCTATTTCTTGACAGTATTTTATATAACGTCTAACTCCTTGGTTGAAGTTATTATAATTGCCTTCATTTACAGAATAAATTTTACCGTTATCTGGAAATTTCATATCTGGATGCGACAAGATAAAAGTGCCGATACCAGGATCATAAGTAAATCCATGAACACCATTCCCAGTAGTAAATACAAGCATTGTAGATGACCCGTAAATTACATAACCAGCAGCAACTTGTTTATCTCCTATTTGTAAGAAGTCCTTCAGTTCTGCTTTGGCTCCTATTTCAGATTTTCTTTCGAAAACACTAAAGATTGTTCCTATAGAAACATTGACGTCTATATTAGATGAACCATCTAGTGGATCCATTAATAAAACATATTTACCATTCTGGCATTTTTCCGATTCATATGCTATATAATCGTCATTCTCTTCAGATCCAATTCCACAAACAACACCGCGAGCTTCTATTGCTTTTATAAATTTCTCATCTGCATAGACGTCTAGTTTTTGTTGTTGTTCACCTTGTATATTTTCACTGCCGGCTGCACCTAAAATATCCGTAGCTACTCCCGCTTTGTTAATTTCCTGATTAACAATCTTGGAGGCCAAGCGAATTGCACTAAGTATTCTAGATAGCTCTCCACTTGAACCTGGAAAATCTTTCTGACGGTCTATAATAAATTCTCCTAATGTTGTAAAATGGCTCATTTTATGATCTTACGTTAAATTTCCTCAAATATCGGAGATTTTATCAAATTTATAGCGAATTTTGACTCATCAATTCAGAAAAAAATGAAAATTACAATCCGACAAAGTGAAAAAGAAGATATGCCAAAGGTACTGGAATACATTCAAGAGCTAGCAACATATGAAAAAGCACCGGATGAGATGGTAAACACAGTTGAAAATCTTGAAAAAGATGGTTTTGGCGATAATAAAGTATTTGATTGTCTAGTAGCTGAAGTTGACAACGTGGTTATTGGTTTTGCACTCTACTATACAGGCTATTCAACTTGGAAAGGAAGAACACTATATTTGGAAGACTTTTTAGTTAGTGAGAATTATCGAGGAAAAGGAATAGGGAAATTATTGTTTAACCAGGTCATCTTAGAAGCAAAAAAAAGAGGAGTTAAAAGAATGGACTGGCAGGTAATTGACTGGAATGATCCTGCGATAAATTTTTACAAAAAATACAATGCTAAGTTAGACAGAGAATGGTTTAACGGAAGGTTTTTTGAAGAAGACATTCGAAACTTTACTATAAATTAGAAAAATGAAGGTTTTTAAATTTGGAGGAGCATCGGTTAAAGATGCAGAAGCAGTTAGAAATGTAGCAGACATCATAAACCTATATACAGAAAACTTGGTTATTGTGGTTTCGGCGATGGGAAAAACAACCAATGCTATGGAAAAAATAGCGGAAGCTTATTTTTCTAATGATAAAATTAATACAGAAAAACTAATATCGAACGTTATAAATTTTCACAACAGTATTATTCGAGACCTTAAATTACCCAAATTAGAATCGATTGAAAAAATATTCCATGAATTAAAGCAAAAAATTGCTCAAACACCAACAGTAAACTATGATTATGAATACGATCAAATTGTTTCTTTTGGGGAGGTAATATCAACCGCTATTATTGCTGAATACCTCAAATCAATTAATAAAAAATGTATGTGGTTTGATGCACGAAAAATTATTCAAACCGGCAACAAACACCGTGAAGCAAAAGTAAACTGGGAGCGCACAAAGGAAAATGTGTTTGCCAATATTGATGCATACTTCAATGTTAGAGGGAATCAAAAAATTGCAATTACGCAAGGATTCATAGGCCACAATGAAAAAGGTAAAACAACAACGTTAGGCAGGGAAGGTTCTGATTTTTCAGCCTCTATTTTAGCTTGGTGCCTGAATGCTGAAGAAGTTATTATTTGGAAAGATGTTCCAGGCGTTTTGAATGCAGATCCTAAATATTTTGATGCTTGTAAAAAACTAAATAAAATTTCATTTAGAGAGGCCATTGAGTTAAGTTACTTTGGCGCTTCGGTTATACATCCGAAGACAATTAAACCTCTGCAAAACTTGGGTATACCGCTGTTTGTAAAGTCCTTCCTAAATCCAAAAGATGCAGGAACAGAAATTCAAAGTTCATTAGAAAATGACACATTAATTCCTTCGTTTATCTTTAAACAAAATCAAATTTTGCTTTCAATTTCTCCTAAAGATTTCTCTTTTATTGCTGAGGATAATTTGAGTGAAATTTTTGAACACTTTTCAAAAAATGGGGTCAAAATAAATTTAATGCAAAACTCTGCCATTAGTTTTTCGGTTTGTGCAGACAATCATACAGGTAGAATAAATAAAATTCTTAAAGCGCTTTCTGACAGCTATTCTATAAAGTATAATGAAGGACTTGAACTACTCACAATAAGGCATTATGATGACAAAACTATTCAACAATTAAGAGCAGATAAGGAGGTTTTAGTGGAACAAAAAAGTAGACACACTGCAAGGTTTGTTATGAAAATCCATTAGATTATATACCTTTGTCGCGATGATAAACTAGAAACACCCGTAACCCATGAAGAATTTATTATACCTATTAACAATTCCAACACTATTTTTTATCAGTTCGTGTGGAGATGAAACAGAACCGGTAGAAACAGAAAAAATAGACCAACCTATAGTAGAACATTCTATTGCTACTGAAGGAGAGACTCAATTTGATCCAAAAAAGTATAGAGAGTTTGACATGGCCGCATTTGAATTAAACGCAGTCATTATGATTCCTAAAACATATCACAAAGAAAATGACGAAGATGGAACTCCTGTTGATAGGTTTGACAAACCTGATATCATTCACAATGACGGTGAAGCAAAATGGGAAATTAGAATGCCAGGTCATAAAGACAGGTATTGGCATATGGAGATAGATGATTGGGGAGAAAAAGTTCAAACAATCGAAATGCTTAAAAAGGAACATAAAGACCAAACAAACATCTTTGATTTTATCTATTTTGAAGAGGGCGACGGATATGTTCGTTATTCAAAAGTACTGAAAAGCGACAATACTACGATAAGTGAAGCTGATGCTAAGAGTATGCCTAATCATCATTTCTACTGCATTAAAAATATTGGCGGAAGTTATATCGTTTTTCAAAGCTATAGGATGGATGACTTTAGAGAGTTAAGTGTAAAGGAAATGCTTGTTGCTGCTAGAGAAACAAAATAAATGCGCATTATTTATTAGGAAAAAAGGGAGCTCTAGCTCCCTTTTTTTGTTTATATGCCGCGTTCTGACATAGGGTGCATTACCAATCGTAAGTTACTCATACTTTTAACCGTAAATATAGATAATAATCCGAGAGGGAGGAACTAAGCTCATTGATGAATCAATTCATTAATCTTTATAACCATAATAAACCTCATTTTAGTCTAAAGATAAAAACCTCTAATTTTTGCATAAAAAACCCGATGAAGAAATCCTCATCGGGTTAAATTAATATTAAAACTGTCAAGCTTATTAGGAAGAGGTACAATTATAGTTCTTTTAGAAACCTGAAGCAGCATCACCACTTTGCAATTTATTTTTCGCAGATTTTATCTCTTCTTCAGTAGCTTCCTTCATATATACTCCAGAAAAATCAAAATATTCCATAGCGTTATAATAGAAATTTCGAACTTCAGAATGGTACAGAGTATAATTTTCCTGGTACCATAGGATAATAACTGGAGACTCTTCCATCATAATTCCTTCTGCTTTTGAAAAATACTCCTCCCTATCTGCCTTATTTACTGTTTGAGTGCCTTTAACATACAATGAATCAAACACCTCATTTTTGTAGCGCATTGTATTTAGGTTTGAAGGTTCATTCATTGTAGCAGGTACATTTTCCCCATAAAAAACAGATAAAAATGATTCTGGCGATGGATAGTCAGCAACCCATGCCGATCTAAACATTTCCGACTTTCCATATTTAGAGTGCTCCACTTTATCAGCAAATGACACTTGCTCAACCTCAACATGAATACCAAGAATATCAAAAAACTGATATTGTAATTCTGTTGCAACCAACTTATGTATATTACCTCCTAAGTTAATCTCTAACCTTACAGGAGGGAAACCTTCTCCGTTGGGATAACCTGCTTCTTTTAACAATTGACGAGCTAACTCTGGTTTGTAACTGTATCCATTAATTGCATTAAAATTATAATCCCCAAATGACTTAATCATTGGAGTAATTCCTTTATCACCAATTGTTCCTTGTCCATTTAATATATTATTAATTAGCCTTTCTCTATTAACTGCATAATTCAGTGCTTGTCTAACTTTAAGGTTATCAAATGGCGGAATTTGTGCGTTAAACTCGTAATATTGAGTAATCATTTCTGGCTCTCGTATCAAAATTGTTTGCGGAGGCTTATTTTTAAAGTTAGCGATGTTATCAGCTACTACTTCTGCAATTTTTGAAGTTGGAAGACCATATAAGAATGAAATATCCTTGGTTCTAAACATTTCCAGCTCACTCATTTTAGTTGGGACATACCTAAATATAATGCTATCCAAATAGGGTAATTGATTACCATCTTCATCTTTTGCATAATAGTTTTCATTATATGACAAATACAAATCACTATCAGAAGCTGGTTTAACATATTTAAAAGCTCCTGCACCAACTGTCATTTTATTGCCATACTTATCAAACGCTTCATGAGCAATTACTGCTGAATTTGGTAATGCTAGAAGATAAATAAAAGACGATTGAGGTTTGACAATAGTAATTTTTAATGTCTTATCATCAATGGCCTGTATTCCACTAATCTCACTTGCTTTACCTTCCAGGTAGTCCGAGGCACCTACAATCCTATCCTTAAAGAGATGCGTATTTTGACTTGTTTCATTAGTCGTCAATAATTCAAAAGAGTATTTAAAATCTAAAGCTGTAACCTTTCTTCCTTTGCCGCCAGGGAAACACGCGTCATTATGAAAATAAACATTGTCTTTTAATGTAAATGTATATACCGTTTGACTTTCATCCACTGACCAATTATCAGCAATCGAATTTAAAACAGATAAATCTTTTGTACTTAATTTCACCAAACCATCATGAATTTGCGAAACCATTTTTGAAGAAATTGCATCTTCAACATCTGCAGGGAATAATGTAACAAACCGCTCGTTCTGAGCAATTTTCAACACACCTCCATAAATATATTTTGAGTCTTTTTTACTTGCTCTTTGGCCACTTGAATCACTTCCATCAGTCACTTCAATTTCAGAGGAGCCACAGGAAACTAATAACGCTAATGCAATAATTGATACGAATATTTTACTCATAATGATTCTTTAAACTAATACGATTATCTATGATTACAAGAATACGCACTTATATCGATAATACAAACTAGAAAGACATCTAAACGTCATTTTTTAGTATTAAAACACTTTTTTTAACTCCTTGTAGTATTTTTGTATGGATAAAAAGCTGTAAAAAAGAGTCAAATTACTTTGAAATTAGCAAAATAGCTTTTATTATTGCGTTCTCAACACGGGAACTATTTATAGTAATTTGTAATTATGGTAATAAATAAAATATTAACAGCTGGTCTTGTTTTGTTAACGATGGTGTTAACTGCTCAAAATAATGCAAGTATAATTCATGAGGGACATTACCAAGGTAAAAACCTGTATGTTCAAAATCCATTCGCTGATGCAGGGATTGGTTTCTGTGTAATTAAAGTTACTGTTAATGGTGATGTTACTACTGATCAAATTAACTCTAGTGCATTTGAAATAGATTTTACTAACCTAAATTTACAAATTGGAGATCCTGTAACTATAAAGATTGCACATAAATTAAATTGCTCTCCAAAAGTTCTTAACCCAGAGGTTTTGAGACCTAGAAGTACATTTGAAACAGTGAGTATTAATGCTGGTGATGATAAAATACTTAAATGGAAGACAACTGGAGAACAAGGTAAACTTACTTATCTAATTGAACAATACAGATGGAATAAGTGGATTAAAATAGGTGAATTTGATGGTGAGGGTACTCCTTCAGAAAATTCTTATGAATTTAAAGTAAGTCCTCATTCAGGAGAAAACAAATTTAGAGTTAAACAAATTGATTACACAGGAAGACCTAGGATATCTCAAAGCACGAAGTACAGTGACCCAAGCATCCCAGAAGCTGCCATAATTTGTCCTAAGTGTAAAGATTTAGAGTTTTCTCATGAAACTTTATTTGAAATTTTTGACACATATGGAAATCTTGTTAAAAAAGGATTTGGCAAAGTAATTAAAGTTGACAACTTAAAGAAAGGGCTTTACTACGTAAACTATGATAGTAAAACTGGAGAAGTTTGGAACAAGAAAAAATAATTAAAAGCACTTTACAAAAAAACCCTTTCCAACGGAAGGGTTTTTTTTTGCTTATATTTCACTATGAAAAAGATTGAACACATTGGTATTGCCGTAAAAGATTTAAAGGCAGCTAACAACCTCTATTCTAAACTTCTAAATACTTCTCCTTATAAGATGGAAGAAGTCGTGTCTGAAAATGTTAACACCTCTTTTTTTCAAGTTGGAGAATCCAAAATTGAATTAGTGGAAGGAACTAGTCCAGACAGCCCAATCTCAAAATTCATCGAAAAAAGAGGAGAAGGAGTCCACCACATCGCTTTTGAAGTAGGTGATATTGAGAAGGAAATTGCTCGACTAACAAAAGAAGGTTTTCAAATGATTCACGAAAAACCCAAAGATGGGGCAGATAACAAATTAATTGCTTTTTTGCACCCTAAGTCAAGTAACGGAGTACTTATCGAGCTTTGCCAAGAAAAAGTGCAGTGATGTCCTCCCCAGGTATTAAATAGTAGGCGTTTATCTTTAATTTCCTAGCGCCTTCGACATGTTGTATGGAATCATCTATAAACAAAGTTTCAGAAGCTTCTAATCCGTTTTTTTCTAAAACGTATTGGAAGCAATCTGCATTCGGTTTTCTCAGTCCTATGTCCGAGGAGTAATACTGATGCTCGAAAATCGAATCAAATATATTTTCTCCATAAGAAGATTCGATAATTTTTCGAAAACATTTTATATGTATTTCATTCGTATTGCTCAATAAAAACAGCCTATATTTCTTTTTTAGCTCTTTCAAAAGATTAATTCTTTGGGCGGGCAGGTTCAATAGCATTGCATTCCAGGCTTTATCAATAGCACTCAATTGTAAAGAAGGGACAATTTCCTTCATGTATTCTCTAAACTCATCAGGTGTAAGTTCTCCTGTTTCTAATTTATCAAACACCTGACCTTGTTTAGCTTGTGAATAGATATCGTCAAAATTGTTTATGCCAATTTTCTTAAAAGCATTAGCAGTTTGATCGTAGTCAATATTTAATATTACACCACCTAAGTCAAAAATGATATTTTTTACACCGTTTAATTCGAGCATTTTATGAAAATTAATAGGTTATTCCGATGCAAATATGTAAAATTGCAGCCGCAAAACAATGAAATATTTGTTTTAGCCTTTTAAATTTTCTTAGGATAATTTAAAAGGGCCCATAGCTCAGCTGGTTAGAGCACCTGACTCATAATCAGGGGGTCCTAGGTTCGAGCCCTAGTGGGCCCACAAGTAGCAGAAAGGCTTTCAGACTTTAATAGTTCGAAAGCCTTTTTCATTTGCACATATCTCACTCATTATTGGGGACAAAGCTTGGTAATACAAATCCCAATAACCTGATCAACCTGTGTTGAATATTTTCAAATAGGTTTTTAATGAAGTAACGTATATTTTGTTAAAATTTAAATATTATTGAAGAAGGCAACTATAAACTCCCTTTTAGACATAAAAAAAGGCCCAGTTTTCACTGAGCCTTTTAAAAAACATTTTACTTATTTGTTAATTATCCAATACGGAAATTAACTGGAAGCGTAAACCATACACTTACCTTTTTTCCTCGTTGCTCTCCAGCTGTCCATTTTGGCATACTCTTAACGGCTCTAATAGCTTCTCTGTCCAAAGTTTTATGAACACCACGTACAACTTTCACTTCTCCAATTGTTCCATCTTTTTTCACTACAAACTTTACATAAACTTTTCCTTGAATACCAGCTTCTCTGGCCATTTCCGGATACTTCACTTCTTTTCCCAAGTAGTTGTACATCTCTGCAGCTCCTCCTGGAAATTCAGGCTGCTGTTCTACAAATTCGAAAATTTCTTCAACCTCAATTACCTCTTCCTCTTCAATAACATCAATTATTTCAACAACGTCCGATTCTTGATCTTGCATTGTTACTATCGTTTCTTCTCGCTCATCATCCTCTTCTAGTATTTCAACTTCTTCTGGAGGCGCAGGCGGTGGGGGTGGTGGTGGCGGTGGCGGCGGCGGCGGCGGGGCATCATTCATATCAATCACCTCTTCATCTTCCAGCTCAGATAATCCGGAATCTAAGGAGCTATTTGGAGGAACAATATTTGTATATTCCATCATAGACAACATTACTCCCATTACAATAACTCCTCCTATTAAAACCAGTCCAGTTCTGATAATAGTGCTATCAATATTTGCGTAACTTGTTTTCTTTGCTTCCATTTTTTTGAGTTTTATACATTAACTCTTATTAAAAATATATCCAAAATTAAATTGAATATATAACGCTAAAATAAGAAGAATTATTCTAAAATTGACATCTAATACAAACCATTAACTAAATAGTTCAATCCTTTGCATCATTAATTTAATTATGATGAACCTACTTAGTTTTTTCTATCCTTTTATTTAATTGGGTAATTAGTATTATAGCACCAACAGAAGCTCCAATTCCATTAGCCAAAACATCAAAAATATCACCAACCCTCCCTGCAACAAAAACTGACTGAATAAATTCAATCCCAACACCTAAAAAAAGACAATAAAGAAAGGCAATTACAAAAATTCTATTTCTTGAATATGAAGAGTGAAAATAGTTCACTAAGCCGCTACCAACCAATATAATAAGCACTAAATACAAAGTGGAGTGTATTACCTTATCTGCTCCTTTAAAGCTTAAAAAAGAGGAGCTAGGTAAATTATCTCCAGGCATTAAACATACCAAGAGTATTAATAGAGTCCAGGCAATACCAAACTTATTCTTATTTAAAAACATTAAAAGATTTACCCAATCAATTCCTGGTACTGATCAGCATTCAGCAAACCTTCAACTTGTGTTGCGTCACTCATTTCTACTTTAACCAACCACCCATCTCCATAAGGATCACTATTTACTGTTTCAGGATCTTGTTCTAAAGCCTCATTAAATGAAGTAATCTCACCAGATACAGGCATAAACAAATCCGAAACTGTTTTAACTGCTTCGATTGATCCAAAAACTTCTTCTTGTTCTAGTTCCTCGCCTTCCGTTTCTACTTCAACGTATACAATGTCACCTAATTCTCCCTGAGCAAAAGCGGTAATACCTACTGTTGCAACGTTACCTTCAACCTTCAACCATTCATGGTCTTTTGTATATTTTAAATCTGATGGAATGTTCATGTCTATTATTTGTTAATTATTTAATACGAACTTATGAAATACTTTTGAGCTTCACACTTTATTCTTTCGTTTTTTACTCTTATAATAGTGATCTCAGTCTCTATTGAAGCATAAATCGAAGCGCTACACCAGCATTTGTATTTGCTGTCGGAAATGATGTAGAAATAAAGGGAGTGTTCATTACTCTATCATAGTACAATCTGACTGTAAGACTTTTACCTAATTTGTAATTTCCAGAGAATTTAATTGATGTCATTTTTTGCCCGGCTGTAGCCTGATTTTGGTTTTCTATAATTTTTCTAGTTATGGTTTTATTATCTCTAATAGAAACATCTAACCGTAAAACCAAATCACTAGGCTTTACCTTTTTCCCATTAAATTTAATCGGCAACT